>ERZ834722.25-NODE-25-length-155429-cov-8.640339_pt1 | contig 155429 bp, 139 predicted proteins | sample MGYA00519576_ERZ834722 | MGnify/ENA primary metagenome ERZ834722 (study PRJEB31850, sample SAMEA3708759) | human gut metagenome | biome: human gut; feature: human-associated habitat; material: faeces | place: China | collected 2014 ...
GCACTCGGAAACATTTTCAGTATAGACTAACACAAAACGGCACCCCTCAAAGGTGCCGTTTGCTTTTAAAAGGGACGGTGATTGATTTTGAAAAAGGTTATCCTGTGTATATTGATATTGTGCTTAGCAGTTCTGCCGTTGAACTCTTCTGTAAAGGCGGTGGAAGATCGAACTGTGTTTTATCTTGATTACGGAGATGTTAAAATCGGTTCGGACGGCGTTTCTGGCTATGATGAAAACGGAAAGCTTGTTTCGGAAGTGAATGCCGTCGGTTATACCGTTACCCAACAAAATCCGCAGAAAGCACTCGAAAGAAGCATATCAATTACTTCCGGTGAGCAGAATGTTGAGATTAAGAACATCAATATTGCAAGAAAGGGCGAAAACGATTATGCTCTGTGTGTCTTAAAGACCGCAAGTGCGGTGATAACCGTTAGCGGCGAAAATCACCTCAAATCAGGAACGTACAGAGCCGGACTGGACATTGCCGTAAAGGCTTCAGCCATGATAAACGGTGACGGCATACTCTATGCCGAAAGCGAGCTGGAGGCAGGTATCGGCGGAGGAAGCGGAAAATCAAACGGAACACTGACTATCAATTCGGGAACAATATATGCAACGGGCGGCACCGACGGTTACAGCGCAGGTATCGGGGGAGGCTCTTCGGGAAAAGGCGGAACGATAACTATAAACGGCGGCACTGTAGTTGCTGTCGGCGGTCTTTATGCCGCAGGTATCGGCGGCGGTTTCCTCTGCAGCGGCGGCACTGTTACAATTAACGGCGGCACTGTTACGGCAATAGGCGGCAACGAAGGAGCAGGTATCGGCGGCGGTTCCGGCGGAAACGGCGGTACAGTAGTAATTAACGGCGGCAGTGTCAAGGCGATTGCAGGCACCGGCGCGGATGACATTGGAAACGGCAATAATTGCAAGACAGAGTTTGCCGGAATTCATAACAGCAACGGTGACAGTGTTTCAAAACTGACGGTTTCCTTGAGCGGCTTTGAGCGTATTTATCAAAACAGCATAGAAAATGCGCCCATAACGGCAGGACATCCCGATGACGAAAATCTATATTTCTATGTGACTTCGTCTCAAAATATTGCAACGGTTTATATGAACGGCGGCGAGGTCAAGTACCTGAGCTATAACAGCAGCGGCTTTGATGAAATTAACCCGTTTTTGAAGGGAGACGCAAGGTATTCATCTTATTTGATTGTTTCCGATAAGAACAACATTTCCGTTGCCGACGGCTTTTTTATAGAAAAAGAGAACTGCCGTCTTATTTATAACGGCAGTTGCGTGGATAAATTTGAAATTGTCATAAGGGGAGATGTGAATCTTGACGGAAATCTCGACGGAATGGACGCTGTTGAAGCGGCTTGCGTCGAGGGTGGCATGAATACGGATAAGCTTGCCTTGATGCTTGCCGATGCAAACGGCGACGGATATGTAAACACCTTGGATATCAGCTTGTTGGAAAAACTTGGAATTGCGTCAAAGAATTAAAAATCGTTGTCTATCGGATTTTCTCTCATTTCGCTGATTTTTTTCATTCCTTCTTTATAATCTGCGGTTTCACGGTTTTCGGATTCTTCCGTTTCCGTTTGAGAGGAAAGAATGTTCTCGACAATTTTATTTTCATTAGCGTCGTCAACAATTATATGCTCTTTCATTTGATTTACGGCTTCCATACCCTGTGAAACATCAGCTGTTTCGCTTTCAAAGTTTTCTTCATCAATCAGATTCAGCGGATTAAGTTTTTCGTTGGGCTTTTCGTGAGGCTCGGCAAGGAAATTATCGATTTTTTTATCGTTGTTTATGTCAATAGTTTCTTTCGGAGTCAGATATTCGTTAAGCTCCATAATATCGGCTTGTGCGGACTGAGCCTTGATTTTTTTTCTGACAACGGCAGTGAGGACGAGAATAACAATCAGTGTTATTACGAATAGAACAATCGAAACACGGCACGACAGAACAAAATCATTGAAGATTTTTGCTATAAGAATGTTTGCGATTTCCATAACTATGAAATATAAAAAGGCAAATATCTCGGCTCCGCCGCAAAGCTTTGTCGGTCGTGACCTTGAGCTGCTTTGAATTCCTTTGAAATAGAAAAAGAAACGTGCAAACGGTGCCAGAAATACCCTGTTATCGTTCTTTCTCAGATCGCGGTCATATGTAAAGCCGAAAAGATAGCAGGTCAGAAAAGCACCGAAATTAAATGCCGTAAATATTATGCAATAACATATAATGAGCAAATTGTAATGTCCCATAAGAATCTTCCTTTTGTTTTATATGAGTTAAGTTAATATCGCACAGTTGAGGTATACGAATTGCCTTAATTATACTATATATTTAATTAAAATTCAAATGCTATAGCGCCTAAAATGTGTGAATTTTTGTTGCAAGCATCAGATCGGCAGCGATAAATTATTAAGTCCTTGTCGGTTTATTTAATCACAAACAGTTTTATGATCGAAAAAATAAAAGAGAATGAAAATGACAGAGCTTGAAAAATGCAAAGAGCAAAAATGTATATTGATAAGATCGCGAACGGAATTGACCTGCTGACGGATAATGAGATGACAGACGACCGCAGGCTTAACGATCTTTATATAAGCAGGTGCCATCACATTCCGAAAGAGGGGAGCTTCAAAGTCGGAGCATAGTATGAATATTCCTACATCATTGACGGCATCTGTGTTATAGACGATAACGGTGACAGTTTTGACTTTAATGATTATACCTTTCTATGGTATTTCACAAGGCTGTAAATACAAAAGAGCTTTTCAATTTAAACAGAAAACCAAATATCAACAAAAAAGCATTACCGACCGCAAATTCGGTAATGCCTTTTAAATTAGTCATATATTTATAATTGTGATATGGTGATTTTAAATTAGCATGAAACATCATCTTATATGATGCATTGGTGATTGCTTAATCGGAAAAATCCTCGCAGGTCAAAAGAAAATTAGCGTAATATTGAAAAGAAAATTCAACAGCTTCGTTAAGAGTTTCTTGTATTTCTTTACGTATATGTTCATCTATTTCAATGTCATCTTTGGAGTAATAACCATACATCGTAGTGTAAACCATAAGAATATGTGAATAAATAGACGATATGTATTTGTTTCTTACCCTTTCAATATTCGCTCCTTTAGCATTGATTAGTTTTTTTACCAAATTCGAATCCATATTGATTAAAACTTCATCAATTGCTCCGGCACTATTAATTTTAGTTTTAACAATAGTTTCCGATGTCATTCCACAATCAGCCCATTTTGCTTGTTCCGGATCATCACTATTTTGAACTACACGTGTTAATTGAGGTAGTGATAATTCAGGTTCTTCTATTGTTTTTTTCTTTGGCTCTTTCGGCTTGGGTGCTTCATCATCAATTTTTATGAAAGCAACTACTTCGTGTTCACCAGCAGAAGAAATCATTTTAATTGATAGTTGAATATTATCTCCAACCTCTGCTTCTTCTCGTGGTTCAATCATCACTTCCATTTCACCTTCACAAGGTCCTGAAAATTGAACACGTATTTTGGCTGAATCTTCACTAGGTAAATGCTGACCTCCACCTTGACCGCCGTGATTACCAAAGTCCAAAGTTGTAATTTCAATAGCTCCGGCATCATCAGAACGTGACAAAAATGTGTTTTCTACATCGGTTTCAAGCGTGATTTTGCCTTTTCCGCCCTTGCGAATTACCTTAACAAAATCCTCTGAACTTTTTTCAAAACCTTTTATTTTTAGTAAAGTAGGATAACGTTTTAATTTTTTGCTTTCTTCCTTTTTTCCTTTTCTTTCTTCTGGTTGAACAGGTTTCTTCACCTTTTTAGTAAAAAAAGAAAATGCACCATTGTTTCCAGAAAACATCTTTCGTATATCTTGATTACCTTTTAATTTTGAAAATAAAGATTGAATCATATCCTTATCTTCACCTGTTTCCCTAAATACTCTGCCTTTATATTCTTGTTCTTTTTGTTTTAAGTGAGTATCATTTGATAAAAGGTCAATTATGCTTTGTCGAAGCTCGGAATAAAATCTGCCCTGCTTCAATCGGTCACGAGAAGCCATAAATAATTCTTGGCGTGCGGTTGTACCTATCTGCGAACAATCGATGCAAACAAGCATATAGTCTCTTAAGTTTCTAAACCCTAAATTTTGGGAAATAAATGACTTTGGTTCATATCCCTGCGTTTGCCCATTTAATGTGTATACTACAGATTTGCCCAATATGAACTCTTTGTTCTCTGTTTCACGATTGAACAAATACACCTGTATGGGAATATTGCTGTTGAATAAATTAATCTGAAAAGATTTTTGAAATTCAACGTGTTCATTTGAATCCAACGCAAGTCGAGTTCTATTGCCTAACATAACTTTGGTAGATGAATGCCCTCCGAAATTACGATTTTCATAAATCAGTATAGGCAACGCTGATTCGAACAGCAAAGGATTAAGTTCACGCCACAAATCCAATGTTGCATCTGATGGACGAGTTAATTGATAAGAATACAACTTAACCACAGAACCACACATAAATTGAGTTTTGTTCAATCCCAAATTGAGAGTTTGGTCATTAACATATGGAATTTCATCATTAATAACTAAGTATTCATACCAAGTCAATTTATATTTAGGCTCCTCCTCCGGAGTTAGTATGTGTCTACGAACAAGCGTAAATCCAATCAAACCGTCACTATCATTTAGTTCTTTATTTCTTCTTGAAATAATCATTTGATAACGGTGTTTGTCTCCACAAAAAACAAGAGAACCCGTCGAACCCATATTATATTTTCCTTGAACAAAAGGAACATCATTTTTGTTACCCTTAGCTATAGATAAAAATGTATTTTCAAAATTTGATGGATTTTGACCTTCTCCATTATCATATATTGCTACATTAGGTGTTTTTCTATCTCCGGTAAGAATGATTTGAATATTTTGCGCAATTCGATTTCTCTCAGTAGCAACAATATTCTCCCATTTCCCATTTTCAACATTGAAAAATAATTTAGTCGCCGCATTTATCGTTTGCGGAACCTTTGAAGATGTTTTATCATTTGGTTGAATACCTCTTGCCATACACTCTTTCATTAGAATAGCATCTATTGAATTTGTCAATTTCTCAACCAAAGCATTCTCGGGAGATGATTGTTGATTTTCAAATGTTCCGGCATTGTTCATATTGCCACCATAGGGTTTCCAATATTCAGATGTATCCAATCCGTAAGAAACAATCAAATTATATAAAGAATCTGAATCAGGTGCATTATAGAGTTCAAAAAGTAATTTTTTGTAATTTAAGTTCATTTTCTATTCCTCCATCAAAATTTAAAGCGAGTTTCCTTGTTCGTTTTTTCTGATGAAAATTTTGATTTACTTGTTTTTAAGGCTGTTTCAATTGCTGCGAACATCTTATCTACATCTTTCTGAGTATATTCGTAGTTATATTGGTTAGAACAATTTCCAAGCAAATCTATCATATCAATTATTTTCTGAGTCCTAGCCTCAGCAATTCGAATAAATCTTTCTCTATTGGTTTCTTGAGATCGCATATCTATCCTCCTCTTTTATTTTGACTATATTTTACACTTTTCTAATATATTTGTCAATATTATAGACACAATAATTTACATATTATTTAAATATATAAATTATAGTGAAATTTTATTTGAAATATGCATAGAAATTTTGAATGTATAAAAACATAAAAACTCTCTCGATGAACTAAAAGCTCGAACGAGAGAGTTTTCAAAATGTATATTTACGCAAAAATGACACATAACATCAGATTGCTTGTAAAATTTTTCTTAGTTTCTAGTCGATAAAAAATTGCATATAACATTACAATCATTCCCACTCGCTCCCGAAAACCACCTCTTAAACAATTCTGTATAGGTGATTTGACACGAGTTATTTTAGTTATCTGAAATATCCATAAAATATGGACTCTCCAAACTTCTGTTGTCATTTTGTTGTCAGTTATAACGATTTTTTTATTTTATATGTCGGCGTACTATCTTTATGATCAATGGCTTCTTTTATATCTGCGTTTGGGTATTTAACAAAGTCATCCCAGTCAACAACATATATGTACCCATTATCAATGTTTTCTTTTAATATAGGAAAAAGGTTGTCTTTCTTGTAATAATCATATGTACCATTTTTGTTAGGAAGAATTACTGCAAGAATTGCATTATTATGACTTGTTCTATCGCTTCGAGTAGTTTCTCTTAATGAGTAGCTAATCTCCCAAGGAATCCATTGCGATTTCTGCCGTCTTCCAGCTTCTTTCATGTTTGGAGATATAAGTACTATCGTAACAGTACTGTCATAAATTTTATCCTTTAAATGTGCCCAAATAGCATCCTCTGACCACGAAGATATATCTTCGTCGCTTTTTTCCCCTTTATATATGTCATCGTCTGATAAAATGTTGTCCTTTATATAGTTAACATAATCACAAGGCCAAGTCAGTTGGGTTACATTCGGTATTTTTTTCACATCATTATCTTTGTATTTATAAGAGACAAATATTTTCCTTCCCAATTTTACAGTTCTCCTTTTATCTTTTTTTAAACCAGTCAGCCAGAGGAGTGATATACTTTACATCACATTCCTGACTACAAACATAATAGCCACGAGCAATTGGCTGTCCGTCTTTATATTTTTCTGAGCCATCATAGTAAGCTATATAAGGATATATGCCCATATATTCAGAACCTTTATATTCTCTATCATATGCGCCTTCAGGCTTCATAGGAAATAAAGCCATATGCTTTTTAAATTTTTGAGAATCGCCATATCCCAGCTCCCAATTGCACCATTTTGATTCAATCGCCCCATTTGTGGCGAGAAGAATAAATTTATCACACTGCTTTATTCGCTCTTTTATATTGAGAGCAGTTGTTGCCGAAGTTACTTTAGGCATTGTAGGATCCTGACTATCAATGTAAACCTTAACCCCATATTTTTGTTGAAGAAATCCCAACACACCTTTCAAATCTTCAAGATCATCGTGTTTATGTGAAATAAAAACAGTTGTTTTACGCTGCTCGTATTGAGAGAAACCCAAAATAGGTGATCTAGATTCATTTAAACTTACCCGTGAATAATCACGAAATGCACCTTGCTCAAAAATATTTTTCATCTTTTATGATTCTCCTTATCAGATGATATTAGTCCACTTTAATATAAACACAACAATCAAAATGAGCAACATTAACGGATAAAATAGATATATACTTGGAGATTTAATACAGTCCCAAGTACGAGCTTTTGCACTAAGAATTTCTAAAGGATCATTAGTAAGCTTCATAGAAAAATCTATGGCGTGTTGATCTAAACGCACTTGGTCAAATAAAAATCTAAATTTTCTTTCTAATTTGAGATAATATATATCCAAAACCGCAAAAGCTAGTACAGGCAAAAACGAAAGTCCTAAAATCCACACATTAGTTGTAGAATATGATATTGCAGAAATTCCCGCAACAATTGTGGCAGCAAATCCTTTAAAGATTGCGGATATCGTGGACATTCTGCAAATGGGTTCTTGCAACATCTGCAAATATTCTTTTTTTCCATCTTGCATAGATTTGTCCTCCTTTACTATTTATTTAAAACCTTTATAGCTTCCAAACCCAAGCATATAAGCAGCCATTGCAATCGCCAAATCTTCTGATTCAACATTCTGTTCGCTCGCCATAGCTCTCAGCTCGTCAATAACTGTATCGTGTGGCACAATCGTACCTTCCAACTCTTTAACCGCCTTTTCAATAACGGACGGCAATATCATACACATCTGATAAAAAGCATCGTCCTGTCCTGTTACTAAGGCGTAGAATTGATCAAGACTTACCCTGCGGATAAGTTTATGACCAACCTTTTTCTTATCAACTGTCGTTTCCCATTTGATATTCTGAGAGCGCTGTGCAATCGCTTCTACCAAAAAACAAGCACAGTCATCGTCATTTAACAACTGATTCTGCATTTTGATAAAGGTTTTACCCGCTGAAGCAGAATTCATTGTATTATGTTTGTTTTTCATTTCAACATAAACGGTATGTACATTCCCTGCGTCAGGAATAGGAATACCATCAGCATTTTCATAAATTACATCCCAACCACCTTCTTCACCGTTCGGTGGAACATGACAGTTTTTAATATATTGGAAAATACGCTGATGAAAATATCCAATATCGTTGTTGTTGGACTTGTCCCTTTGACGGAAAATTTCGTTACTTACAATTTCTTCCCAAGAAGATTGATATACTGTCTTGTCAAAAATCAATTTAATCGGATCAATGATATTTTTATTAAAGCGCTTTAAATCAAATGATTCAAGCTTCTCTCCGTATTTTTCAATCGTTGCTTTGACGTGATTTGAAAAATCTTCTTCGCTTATAAAAGTTAAATCCCACATCATAAACTCTCCAATGCTTCTCTTATTTTTACTGCAATTTCATACGCTAAATTAACCGGTACAGCGTTTCCTACCTGTTTATATTGCTGTCCTACACTTCCGCAGAATTGCCAATCATCAGGAAAACTCTGACATCTTGCGTTTTCTCGGATTGTAAATGGACGAGGCTCCAATGGGTGACAGCGATCAGTCTGCTTTTGACTTGGAGAAGTTAGAACAGTAAGTGAAGGTTCATCTAAACTCAATCTTCTTAAAATACCCGTTCTGCCGCCTTCCATATACCAACAGCTTTTCATATATTCTTTCGCAATATCTTCGGGAATATCTCTCCAATAACCACCCGGAGGAACAAGTTCAAATATTTTGCGTTTATGATCGGAATATTGTGAACCTTCACTTTGCGGACAATCCAAAAGAATATCTCTCAGTACTGGTTTATACTTATGAGGAGCAGGAAAATCAAACTTAATTTTTTGGACTAAATCATTTCTAATTCCAATCGTAATTAAGCGCTCTCTTTTTTGAGCAACTCCGTAATCCCAAGCATTTAAGACCTGTTTTTGTATGGTATAGCCTTCGCTCTCAAAAATATCTGTAATTGTTTTGTATGTGCGCCCTTTATCGTGTGTCAACAAACCTCGCACATTTTCGAACAAAAACATTTTTGGCTGGAGCTGTTCCAAAAATTTTGCGTAATGATAAAACAATGTACCTCGTGCATCCTCCAAGCCTAATCTTTTTCCAGCATAGGAAAATGCTTGACAAGGCGCACCACCTGATAATAAATCAAGCTCTCCTTTTTTTATATTAAAATACTCCTCCAAATTTAAACAAGAAATATTGGCAATATCATCATTGATAACTCGCCAATTCGGACGATTACATTTTAATGTATCTGACGCAGCTTTATCAAATTCTATTAAGCCAATTGTATCAAATCCAGCTTCTTCAATTCCTAAAGCAAGTCCACCAGCACCTGCAAACAATTCAATAGTCATTGGCTTTTTCTCAACAACCTCTGTCGGCTCTTGAACAAACTCTACTACATCACCAATATTACAACTTAAAACTGCACAGATTTTCTCTATACTTTCAAATGACACTGTTTCATTTTTGCCCATTCGAGCCATCACATTAAAGCTAATACCGGCAGCTTCTTTCAATTCAGTACGATTCATATTTTTGTCTATCAGTAGCTTCCAAAGATTATTATAACAAACAGCCACCGTTAATACCTCCGCTATAACTATGGTTTAAAATACAATAATGGTTTATTATATTATAGCTTGTTTTGTTGTAAAAATCAAGTTATCTCACGATTTCGTTAGAAATTCTTTTTTTACTAACACGAACTGTAATTTACTCGATTGTTAACACTAATTATAAAAAATCGGGTGCAGCCATTTAGCTACACCCGAAACTTTTACGCATAAATTACTTCTGTATTCACAATCTCCGTTGCACGATTACAGATATTGTTCATCTTATGCACCCACAGCATTTGATTTTCAGCCTTAAGTTTTTCCGTTAAATTTTCTTTTTCCGCCAGTTGTTTTACCAACCGAGAAAATATATCTGTTGCCTGTTTATCAATATCGGCAAGGTAACTGTTCAGCTTGCAGGAAATCAGCAGATTGGTGTAAAAAGCTCTTTTATGCTCCTTAATATACCTCAAGTGTCTTTGTCCCCAAACACCTACTGGCTTCTGTTCTTCTTTGGGCAGTGAGAGGCAAGGGAGGTAATAATCTCCCTGCAGCTCGTACCATAATCCGTTCTTTTCGTCATAAATTTTCTTTTCCATCGTGTAGTCCTACCTTTCATCTTTGTAATTTCTAAAGCGTGAACCACGCTGTTTAGACTGTTTTTCCGACTTTGCTCTTTCGAGCAAATCGTCAATTTGCTTGTTACCGAACACCTTGCGGAGTAGCTTGTAATCCTTATTTTCCGCACGCAGATTTTCATTTTCGTGTGCTAATTTATCATTGATTTTTGTTAACTTTTCGTTTTCACGATACAGATTTCCGTTTGTAACATTCAAGCGGTGGTAACTGTCTAATGCTTGATAATAGCGGTAGAAAACTTCGCTGATTACTTCTTTGAATTTCTTTATCAGAGGTTCTACAAATTTCATTTTATATGACTTCGCTGACATTAGAGCAGGAGGTTCAGGCAACTGATATTCAGCGTCGGTATCAAGCCTTTGTTCCAGTTCTTCAATGACTTGTATGCCGTTATCGTAGTTCTGAATACGATTGCTGTACGCTTTGTACTCATCCTTTTTCTCGGCAAGTTTATCGTCGAGCAGCTCCACTTCTTTCTCTCGTTCTTGTTTCTTGTAATCAAGAACAGAGAGGTGCTTTTCGTGTGTTCCTTTATGTTCCCACTCAATTCCGTAGCGTTCCATTACAAATGCGAGAGCAGATTTTTCTGCGTTCACCCATTGCTTCCACTCGGTATCTCCACGAGTTCCGCCCTTGAAACCTTGTGCGGCGAGGGCTTGTTTTAGACTAACTCTTGTATCAAGCCCACGCTTGCTGCCGGTTGTAAACGGTACAAAATCAATATGCAAATGGGGCGTTGCCTCATCCATATGCAGATGAGCAGAGAACACTTTTAGGTTGGGATTTCGCTCTTGAAATCCACGGTAATACTCATCTAAAATCTGCCTTGCAAGCTGTCCGTTCTCGCTTTCAGCACTCATATTTTCTTTATCACCAATCTGCAAAATCAGTTCGCGAAATGTTTTTTCTTGCTTTGAATTTCTGATTTTTTCATAATAGTTTTCTATTCTGCGGTCGGCTCTCGTCTGCTTTTCGTTGTATCTTTTTAGTGCGTCATCAAACAATTCGTGATAGGTTTTCTTTATCGGCTCGTTGCAGTAATCAATATTCAAATGCGTTCTGCTACCGTCAACATTTTCAGCCTTGAACTTTCGGCTGTTATGATTAACCGAGCCTTTACCCACCATTGCGCTTATCGTTCTTTGCATTTATATACCTCCAATCTCATAAACTTGCTCGTCCTCGGTTCTGTTACTCTTGTCAAGAGTAACGCAAAAGCACTTTTGACAGACAAGCCTATCAAAAATGCAACCTGCGAGCAGGTTTTGCGCTCTTTGAGAAGCAGGAGAAGCTTTTTGAAAAAAGCCACCTGCACCCTGCAAAAACTTTATTGCGTGACGGTCTGTGTCGATGGTGACGGTGTTTTTGATACCGCACCCACTCCCTAAAACATCGACACGACCGTCACACATCGTCACGCCTGCTCAAGATAGAGCCTAACTTTTCGCCCGTCGTGACAGCGTTTGTTCTCGTAGCGGATACCATACTCGTTATACAAACGCCCTGCGTTGATATTCAGCTTCATAGTTAAAGCATTCGGTTTCAAGTCAACCGCAAGCCATTCCGCTAACGCTGTCGGTGTTCCTTCCCAAGATGAATTATCGGCTGTGATTTTCTCAGCGATAAATTCAAGCAGGGGCTCGGGCGGTTCTTTCCAAAGCTCAGTTTCCAGCTGCTCCAAATTCCAAGCGAGTGTGTTTTCGTTTCGCTTGAGATGAAGTCTTTGGTCTTGCTGATCTCTGCCCGAAACTTCAAGCGTTGCCGTGATTCCTGTTCGCTTTTCTTTCTGAAGAAGAAAAGCTCCGTCGGCTGCACCGAGCAGTCCGTTTGTTCCCGAAATCATATCAAAGGTATCGTCTGCCTTTTGCTTTCGGGTGTGATGAACGAGCAGGAGGGTAATGCCGTAGCTGTCCGCAAACTTTTTAAGCCTTGTGATAATCTCATAATCGTTTGCGTAACTGTAATTATCGCCGCCAACTTCACGAACTTTTTGCAAGGTGTCTATGATAATCAGCTTTGTATCGGGGTGTTCCTGCATAAATCGTGTGAGCTGTTCGTCAAGTCCGTTGCCTAACTGACCTGCCGAAACAGAAAAGAATAGGTCTTCCGCTCCGTCCGTTCCGAACATTCGATACAGTCTTTCTTGTAATCTGCGGTAATCATCTTCAAGAGCAAGGTACAAAACCGTTCCTTTTCGGACGGTATAATTCCACAGCGGTGTGCCTGTGCTGATATGATAAGCGAGTTGTGCCATAAGGAAACTCTTGCCGAGCTTCGGTGCGCCGACAAAAAGGTATGTGCCGGGATAGAGCAAACCGTCGATTAACGGCGGTCTGCTCTGAAAAACGGTGTCGTATAACTCTGTCATCGACATTGTTTTGAGGTAGGAGGGGTCTAACATCTTTCTTAACTCTCGCTGCATTTTCTCAAGGCTATTGATATTTTCATCATTTTGGGGTATAATATTGTTACTACATTTTTGAAACGACTGCTCTGTATCTTCGCCAACAGATACACAAGGGGCGGTCATTTCTTTTTTATTCGTCATTTGCAACATCTCCTTTCAGTCCGTCCATTGTAACGGTTATCAGTTCGATAATATTCAATAAATCATCACTGACATTGTTTCCTGCTTCAATGCGCTGTAATTCTGCAAGCACATCTGCCATTTGATTTTTGAGGGCCTTATATACTCTCGGATTGCCCTGCACAACCACATCACGCTCCATACAGCGACGGTAACAGTATTCCTGTTTGGATAAACCTGAAAGAGCAACAGCACGATTTAACTCTGCTTGTTCTTCGGGCGATACCCTGAACCCTACCGTAATGTTTCTGAAACGGTTGTGCCTATCTACATTTTTTGCTGACATATTAAATTGCTTCCTTTCTGAAATTATTAAGCTTATCCGCCATATCGTCCTGCGTGGACGGAAACAGATGAGCGTAGTTATAGGTGATGTCAATGCTCTCGTGACCTACACGGTCTGCGATTGCCACCGCCGAATATCCCATATCAATTAACAGCGATATATGGCTGTGCCTTAAATCGTGAATACGGATACGCTTAACACCTGCTTGCTTTGAACCCCTATCCATTTCGTGGTGCAGATAGCTTTTTGTTACCTCAAAAATTCTGTCGTTCTTACCGACACCGTAAAGCTGTTTGAGATATTCCTGCATTTCATCTATAAGGAACTGCGGCATTTTGATAGTGCGATTACTCTTTGCTGTTTTCGGGTCAGTAATTACATCACACCTGCCGATACGCTGATATGATTTGTTTATAGTTACCGTTCCACGCTCAAAATCGAAATCAGCGGGAGTTAAGGCAAGCAATTCGCCCTCACGGACTCCGCACCAATAAAGCATTTCAAAAGCGTAAAATGATATGGGCTTGTCCATAATCGCAAAGGAAAATTTCTGATATTCTTCCTGCGTCCAAAAGAGCATTTCTCTGCCTTTCGCCTTGCCCATATTTCCGACCTTTGCGGCGGGATTTTCCCTAAGTCCGTAAAATTTAACGGCGTGGTTGAAAATTGCACTTAATTGATTGTGGAGCGTTTTAAGGTAAACAGGTGAGTACGGTTTGCCTTGCTTATCGGTAGCCTTAATCATTTCATTCTGCCAAGCTATAATATCCTTCGGGCGTATTTCACTGATTTTTCGCTGACCGAAATAAGGCAAGATTTTCGTCCTCATAATATGCTCTTTAGTGTGCCAAGTGTTTTCTTTTATGCGGTTTTTCATATCAACCGTATAAATATCTACAAAGCTCTCAAAGGTCATATCCAAATCTGCTTCAACCTTAATTTTCTGCTCTCGCTCCCAAGCGAGAGCTTCTCTTTTCGTCGAGAAACCTCGCTTTGTCGATTGGTGGACTTTACCTTGCCAATCGGTATAACGGTAATAGACTTTCCAAGTGTTTGTTTTTTCGTCTTTGTAAACTGACATTGTTTAATTTCTCTCTTTCTGTTTTTCGCCGTAACAGGCTCTTTCTAAAAAATACTGTTTGTTTATTCGACCTGAAATCGTGATAAATCCCTGCGCTTTCAGCTCGTCATTAAGCTTTTGGACTATTTTATAAGCGTAAGACTTGGAAACGCCCAACTCGTCCGCTACATCCTGAACTTTCATAAAAGTTGTACTCATAGCAATCCCTCCTTTCAATTTGATTTTTTTGAAATGTTTTTATTTAGTGTCGGAGAACTTTCTGACCGCATTCCGATTTGCCCGAGCGGATACACCATTACCGTGATGTATGACGGTTATTCAGTTTTGCACCAACTAAACGGAATTTGTTTAAGTCGATAATTCATATTATACCAAGCAAATTCAGTTAAGTCAAGTGGTTTTCGAGAAAATCTTAAACTTTTTTGTTTTATTTATCTTGACAAGCACTAACTGTATATGCTATGATGTGTTTATCATCATAGATTGGAGAAGATAACTATGGCAATCAGTGAAAGAATTCGCTTTTTTAGAAATTTAAGGGGTATGACTCAAAAATATCTCGGTATGCAGGTTGGTTTTCCTGAGAAGACTGCGGATATTCGTATGGCGCAGTATGAGTCCGGCTCAAGAACACCCAAAGCTGATTTAACAAACAATCTTGCAGAAGTATTCGGAATATCAGCGCAGGCTCTTACTGTTCCTGATATTGACAGTGACATCGGATTGTTACATACATTGTTTACGCTCGAAGACCTTTACGGTATGAGAGCCGAAAATGTAAACGGAGAAATACATTTATGCTTTGATGAAAACAAGCCGACAGCAAGCAAGTCTGTTTTTGCAATGCTTGCCGCTTGGGCAGAACAGGCTGAAAAATACAGAAACGGTGAAATCACCAAAGAGCAGTATGATGAATGGCGTTATACATATCCAAAGCTTGATACCGCACAGACTTGGGTGAAAGTACCATCGCAGGAGCTCAGTGATGCAATGGTCGAAGCGTTCAAAGACAAACTCAAAAATATGTAAGAGCAAAAAAATATATTGGGGTGAGTATATGGAATTATGGGATGCCTATGATGAGTCATTTAATAAATTGGATTGTGCACCGCTGATTCGTGGTCAAGTTATTCCAAATGGTGTTTTTCACTTGGTTTGTGAAGCTTTGGTCAGACATACAGACGGCACCTATCTGATTATGCAACGCGATTTTCACAAACATCTCGGCGGAATGTGGGAAGCAACGGCTGGCGGTTCGGCATTGCAAGGAGAGCAACCCATTGATTGTGCAAAAAGAGAATTGTTAGAAGAAACCGGAATAATTCCTTCTTCGATAAAACAAGTGGGTACAGTGGTACACAAGCAACATCATTCAATATATTGCGAATTTATCTGTATTACCGAAACAAACAAAAATGCAATAAGATTACAGGACGGGGAAACCATTGCTTATAAATGGGTGACTCAAAAAGAATTGCTTTCAATGTCAAAAGATGAATTAGCTACAACAAGAATACAGAAATACATTAGTGACAAATAATTTTACAAAAAACATAAAAGAGCTATCAGACTTCAAAAATCTGATAGCTCTTTACTTTTACAATAATTCAAATAATGTTGCCATTTTGTTGCCACAAAGGGCATTAAGGCTTAGAAAACCGCATAACTACGGGCTTTTTCACGGGTGTGAAATCATTCCCACTCGACTTTTCCTAACTAATTTTGTTTAGAAATTATTCTCTGCCGAGTATGTAAATCCTTTGATTATTTGATATATCCATATTATCCTGCCTATATAAGCTAATGTTATCATTTTGTTATCGGTATTGATAACACTTGCTCAGTAGCTGTGGATAATAGCTATATGCTATGGCTTAAATTATAAGCGAGTTTTTTTGTTTTTTAAATTCTATACCAACCAGTACAACAGATAGCACAAACGCTGAAAAATCAGCAACAGGCCCCGCTAGCAATACTCCCATAATTCCGAAACGAAGCGGGAGCAGCAGGGTAAGCGGAATCAAGAAAAAGGTCTGCCTTGTTAATGCCAACAGAGCACCTTTTAACGATTTTCCTATTGCAGTAAAAAAACTGGAAGAAAGCAACTGCACACCATTTACCAACACCATGAAAAGATAGGTACGCATGAACAAAACAGCAAATTCAAAATACAGCTCGTCCCCGTCTCCGAATAGTGAAATGATAGATTGCGGGAAAAATTGAAATGCGATAAAAGCAATAGTGGAAACAACAAGATTCCACTTTACTGCAAGCATGTAAGCCTCCCGTACCCGATGATATTGCCTTGCTCCATAGTTGAAGCCGATAATCGGCTGTGTCCCTTGCGAGATTCCTACAACAATCGCAAGGACTATGGCATTTGTTTTCATAACAATTCCGCAAGCTGCCAAGGGAATATCCGTTCCATATTTTGTTAATGCGCCGTAATAAGTCAACGAATTGTACTGAATGATTTGAATCACGGTAACTGCAATCTGATTTGAGCTGCTGCTGATTCCCATGTTGCAAATTTTCAGGCTTTCTTTGATGTCCAATAAAAACGACTCTTTTTCAAAATGGATTGTTTGGAAATGCCATAGATAACGGAGTGCGAGTATGAAAGAAAAAATTTGCCCAATAACCGTTGCCCAAGCTCCGCCGGCAATCCCCCAATCGCAAGCAAAAATAAAAATGGGGTCAAGAATGGTATTGATAATAGCTCCCACAACCATGCAGACCATTGAATACTTTGGTTTTCCATCTGCTCGAATCAAATTGCTCATACCATTCGTTACAATGAGAAACGGCATTCCAATCAATGTTATGCTGGCATACTGCTTTGCATATGGAAATACATCTGTCGTTGCCCCAAATGCCTTTAGGAGCAAAGACAGAAAAGCTTCACCAACCAGCAAATAAATAATTCCGAAAATTCCCATCAGAACAATACCATTTCCCGCTGCTTTGGCGGCAGCTTTCGGCTCTTTGCGTCCAAGACAGAGGGAAACACGGGAAGCACTGCCAATTCCAACCAGCAGTGCAATAGCAAGGCAGATGGTAGAAAACGGGTAGGCAACATTGGTTGCTGCATTTCCCAAATAACCGACCCCTTGACCAATAAAAATCTGATCCACAATATTGTAGATTGAGCCGACAAGAGACGCCACAATACTGGGAACAGCAAAATTTTTCAACAGCTTTGAAATTTTTTCATAGCCCAGAGGATTTTCAGTCATTGAACTCCTCCCCCTTTCGCTCTATATGAAGTTCCGATGTAATATTTTCACCTGCCTGAATCAGCAAATCAATAAAGAGGTTTTTATCAGATTCCCTGAAGCCTTGCAATAAAAGAGCTTCTGTCTTTTCACATACCGTCTGTACCTCATCAATTACAGACAGCGCACGTTCTGTAGGATACAATTTACATGTCCGCTTATCCTTATCATTGGGAGAACGTGTAATCATTCCCTGCTTTTCTAATGCCGCAACCGTCCGTACAATATTGCTCGGATGAACATAAAACATATCCATTAAAGAATCTTGTAGAATACCGGGCGAACGACAGATTTTGATTAAGAACATATATTGACTGTTGTTGATTCCATAGGGGGCAAGTTGCTTGTCCAAATAGATTTTGTAAAATCGGTCTGTTACTGAAAGCCATTTTAATAGTTTCATAGATATATTCCTCCTAACTACCAGTATTATAACACAATATGCGTGCGCACGCAACTACTTTTAACATTATATCTGCCTCTTTGTCCTCCTAAACACAAATCAATTCTACATCTATAATCTCTACTGCTCTGCTACGAATATTATTCATTTTCCCGACCCATTCAAGCTGATTTTCTGCCTTTCTCACTCACACAAAGATATAAATAAGGTCAAAGCCTTTGCCGGATGGCTATATGATTGTTTTGGATTATAAGCTTTTATTGACTCTTGCCCGTCAAGTTTATTTCACTGCAATCAGTCAAATATCATTCCCCATAAATCCGTGAAGAACCAAAATTTTTATTCATCAAAAAGACTTACACATTTTTCTTGACAAATCCGAAAAATGAAAAAGTGGATTATGGTTCAGCTTGTTAAAAGCTAACCATAATCCGTTTTTTCTTTTAGGTTAATTAATATTTTTCCTTATAGTCTTACCATTCAAATCGGTGCTTGAAAGCCTTCTTTTATTGTGCTGCCTTTTTTATCAACCTGAACTTTTCTGATTTTTGCAGGTACGATTCCTTTTTCGACCCAGTCCACAAGAGCTTTCATGCCGTCGCAGTCGGTTATCCCCGCATTATGCCAGTTACATGAACCGTGACCGTCGCCGGGTGTCAAAAAGAGCTTGAAAAATTTGTCAACTTCTTCTTTTCCGCCGAGCGTGTCGCAAACCCTGTTATAATATTCAATTGTTCCGTCAATGGGAATCAGCGGATCATCGAAACCGTGGTCAACCATCAGCTTGCCCCCTGAGTTTTTGAATGAAGACAAATTCGGATTATCCGCAAGGCAATCGGCAAATTCGTTTACGCTTGCATCATAGATTTTATAAAACTCATCCTTTGTCACTTTGTCGAATTTTTGCTTCGGATTTTTCGTTACCCATCTGCAATAATATGTTGAAAGGAAAAACGGCTTCGGCTTATGGAATATCGGTGTGTACCAAAAAGCACCGATAGGTATGCCGACATTATAGCACAACACGCCCGGTCTTCCGAAGTACCAAAGCCTTTTTCCGTTCCGTGCGGGACCGCCGTATATTTCAGTCAAAACCTTCGCATCAATTTCGGTAAAAATATCATTTTTAACCTTTTTGCCGACAAGGGTGTAGTAGTCAAATTCAAGAGGTTTGTCATATTCGTAATATTTTTCTTTGCCCCCGACCGTGTTTTGAGCTTCGTTCATTGCGAACTTAACCTTTGACGGCGGTACAATATAGTTATTCGAGTTCATAACTGCGTTTGCCCAAAGACCAACAGGCAGAAACTTCGACCAGTTAATTGCAGGGCAGGACGCCCATATCCCGTCGTAATCTTCGGGATATTCCTGCGCCTCGACCATAGATTGTCTGCCACCGCCGGAGCCGCCGTGAAGATATGAAAATCTGATGTTTCTCTCATGGAGAATTTCAGCTGTTTTTTTACCCAAAACAGTCATAAAATGAGTACTTCTTGCCCGCCAATTTTCAATAAGCTCAGTATTAAGAGTACCGTCTTTTTCAAGAGCCCATTCAATTTTTGTGCATCCAGCATCGGTTGTTGCACCCGTGAAGCCGTTAAGTACGGCTTTTGGTAAAGTTGCGCTTCTCGATGTGTTGTCGGGTGCATTTATATAACCTTCACCGCCGGTTGCCGTGCCTCCGCCGACACAGCCTAAAAACCTGTCATTCCATTTAACGGGCGACCAAATGAATATTTTTTCAGTAAATTTCCCTGTGGAATGTTCAACAACGACATGACAAAACTCAGGCAGATTATGCACTCGGTTTATGGGCAAGAGAGAGCCTAAAAACCCTTTTGATTTGTTGATAAATTTACCGCTTGTGTTGATATACGCTTCAACAACAGTGAGTTTTTCGTTCGGAAACGCTTTGGAAAGCTTTTTCTGAAGATAGCCTTTATTGCAGTGTTTTTCAATGTCCATAGTTCTTTCTAAGGATTTAACATCATAGAAAATATTCTTATTTTTTTCTTTCATTATGTCACCCCATTTTTAGTATTGCTTTAATTATTCTTTCGGCGCAAAGGCGCAAAGAAGCGACACTCAGTTCTCCGCTTTCCGCCCCTTTTGTTATAGATTTAATTTCGTTTTTTCCACCGGGCATTATAATATCATTTCCTGCTCTTATACAGTCTGCCGCACCACTTGCACCATAGGATTTTTCATCGGCAGTTTTTCCTGTTGTTGCGTACCAGTCCGTCATAACAACCCCGTTAAATCCCCATTCCGTGCGAAGAACATCTGTTAAAATACCGCGATGATTTGCAGAATGAGTACCGTTAATAAGGTTATATGACGACATAACCGCAAAAGGCTGCGACTCTTTTACGCAAATTTCAAATCCTTTGAGATATATTTCACGCAGAGCTCTTTCGGAAAGAACGGAGTTATTATAATTTCTGTTGTTTTCTTTGTTGTTACACGCAAAATGCTTGATAACCGCACCTTTACCGCTTTTTTGAAAACCATTTACCATAGCTGCGGCACACTTTCCGCTTAAAATCGGATCTTCAGAGTAATATTCAAAGTTTCTGCCGCAAAGAGGATTTCTTTGAATATTCAAAGCCGGAGCAAGCCACAAATCAAGTCCGAGTTCGCCCATTTCTTTTGAAACAAGCTTTCCGCAATTTTCAATTATTTCCGTGTTCCAGGTCTGACAAAGCATGGTGGCGATAGGTATAGCCGTGCAGAACTGATATTTAACCGTAGTTCCGTTGAGATCCGCTTTCTGCATTTCTTTGGGTAAAAGCAAAGATTTTATCGGATCATCGGCAGGGTTATCAACATATAATCCGTCTTTTTCATATACCTTGCTGTTTATTCTTATGCCTGCCGGTCCGTCAACGGTTGAAAGAGGACGGATTTTTCTTTTTTCAAGCAATTCGTCGCATGTATCTCCTGCCGCACCGGGTATACTTTTTGAAGCGTTGCCTATGAACGACAAATCGGAGAGACCTATCCTTGAAGCGCCGACACAAAGAGAAATAAGCTCGTTGACATTTAAATCGCACACAAAATCGTTTATTGAAATTTTTTTGACTTTCACATCATCGAGTGTATAACCGAGATTGGTTGATTTTATACTTTCTGTTTTGTCGTCATATATATGACTTAATGTTTTTATGTTTTTTAAATCCAGGGCGATTGTCGGCAATTCATCAAATCTCGTCTCGGCATTATCATGAAAATCGCAGGTTTCTTCTATACTTGAATAAGTAATTCTTTTGCACTTTTCGGTGATTATATCGTCGGAAACTATAAGGTTATGCACTTTCTTTGAGTTTTCGCTGTCGGTGCCGATATATACAATATATCTTCCTCGTTTAATGATGTATGAAGCGGTTTCTTCGTCAAATACAGCGAGGCTTTTCATATCAAAAGTAATCGTAACACTTTGCTCCTCTCCGGGCAAAAGTGTTTTTGTTTTTGCAAAAGCTACAAGGCTTTTTACGGGAGTAACAAGTCCTTCCTGCGGCTGACTTACATAAAGCTGTATAACTTCTTTTCCGCCGTAAGTCTTTCCGATATTTTTGACCTTTGTGCTGACCGAAATGTGTTCTTCGTTTGCTGTTATCTTTGTGTCGCTTATTTCAAAATCCGTATAAGATAAACCAAAACCAAACGGGAACAAAGGCTTAATTTGTTTCTTTTCAAAGTATCGGTAACCGACAAAAATACCCTCTTTGTAATATGTATCGGAAAAATATTTTTCATCGGAAAAATCCTCGGCAAACGGATAATCAAGGTAACTTTTTGCCCATGTTGCTGACAATTTACCTGACGGAACACCTTTTCCGCTTATGACATCGGCAACAGCGTCACCCAAAGAACTTCCGCCCTGACTTATAAGCAAAATTGAACCTATTTTGCTGTTATTTACAATCTCGCCAAGGTCAATTACACCGCCGACATTCAGCAATAAAACAAATTTTTTATAAGAATTTGAAAGCCGGGTTATATCCCTGATTTCGCCGTCGGTAAGATAGTAATCGCCTTTTTCCGCTTTTCTGTCGGCGCCCTCGCCCGAGTTTCTTGAAAGCACATAAATTGCGGCATCGGCTGTATATTTTTGCGTGTCCTCGGCTGTAATTTCTGAAATTGCAGGCTCTTTAAAAGGATTTGCAAACATTGTGAAAAGCGCAGTTTTTACACCTTCCTTGCCCTTTTCCTGAAGCATTTTCTCATATTCAATTTTGGCTTCGTTTATAATGCGGTCGTATTCGTCAAGATATGGCTTTGTGACAACTTCATATCCTGCGTTTTCAAGTCCTTCTTCAACATCCACATAACTGCGAACATTGACATCCCCCGAGCCTGTTCCGCCTTTCACGGTTCGCCTTGCACCGATGCCGTAAAGCGCAACGGTTTTTATACTTTTGTCAAACGGAAGAACGCCGTTATTTTTCAGAAGTACCATTCCCTCAACTGCGGCATTTCTGACGATTTCATTGTGAGCCTTTTCTCTCTTTGTAATTTCAAGGTTCTCTGTCGCAAGTTTATTTTTCATCAAAGCTCACCACCTTATATTCTGATCCGAATTTCAAAAAGCTTCTCATATTTATTGTGTCAGGAATATCGTTCATGCCGAGAACTATCCATTGTTCAACAAACCCGTAAATTGCACCGGCAACCATTGCACAAAGATATTTCGTCTGCTCGTCCTGCCCGTCTTTCGGTCCGCAGGAATTAAAAATATGATTTTTAATAATATAGGAGATATCATTCTGATAAATGAGCTTTATCAGTTCTTCGTTTTTCTTGTATTGAAGTAAAAGCTCTTTCCAAAACTTTTCGTGAAATTCGTCTTCGGGATATTTTACAAACTCTTCCCACCATTCATCGGTAACGCTGGAAAGATAATTTGTCAAAATTTCCTGCATAGAGTCATAGTTCCTGTAAAAAGATGCACGAGCCACTCCTGCTTTTTCGCAAAGCTCGGACACGCTTATTTCATTAAACGGTTTTTTCTCCATGAGTTTTAACAAAGCTTCGGTCAAACATTGAAGAACAAGCTCATGTGCTTCATTTTTCCTTTTCATGTGTAACACTTCCTTGGTTATGTATCAGTTGTCAGCATTTTTTACAAAAACTCTTTGACTTTATAAAAAAAATATGTTACACTCGTAACTGATACAAGTGTATCACTATTATACACTTATTTAAACATTTGTCAAGGGATGGTGAACAATGAAAGAAAAAACTGTAATTCTTAACAAAGAGAGAAATGTCGTGCTGACCTGCTTCCTTGTAGGTCAAAACAAGCCGGCTGTTTTGATTTGTCCAGGAGGCGGATACAACGAATGTTCTGTTTCCGAGGGAAAGCCCGTTGCAGAAAAGTTTAATTCCTTAGGATTTAACGCCTTTGTTCTCTGCTATTCGGTAGGAAAGAATTATAAATGGCCGTATCCGCTTGAGGACTTTGAAAATGCTATGGCATATATAAAAGCAAACGGAAAACAATTCAGTGTTGACACCGAACATATTGTTGCGGCAGGTTTTTCTGCCGGCGGTCACCTTGTATCCTATGCGGCATCAAAAGCAGAAAACAAACCTTATGCCGCAATCATTCTTTACGGTGCGGCAAAAGCTCAAACGATAAACTATACTGCCCCCGATGCACCTGATGCGGTTGAAGCCGTAAACCTTTATACCTGCCCGTGCTTTCTTGCCGCTTCAAGAAACGATTGGATTGTTCCCGTGAATAATACGCTAGAGTACATTGAAGCACTGAATAAAAATTACATCGATTACGAGCTTCATATTTACGGCTATTCCATGCACGGCTTTTCAATCGGAGAAGAAGTCGGAGCAAAGCCGCCGCTTTTCTGTTCAAGAGTAGGAGATTGGGTGGAAGAAAGCGTAAGCTGGATAAATGATTTAATCTCAGGCAGATATATTTCAATCAGGGAAAGTTCGGAATATAACGATAAATACTCAAAAACACTTTCAAGTAAAAATTCATGCAAGATTATTTTTGAAAATCCGCAGGCAAAAAAATTGTTTAAGAAAAAGTTTTTACCTCAATATTTGTTGTACGAAGCAACAAAGAAAAAGGTAGGTTCTTTTGTTGACGGAGTTTCGCTGAAAAATGTTTTGAGCTTTTTGAAAGTAAAAGACGAAACTTTTAAAAAAATAGACGAAGCTCTCAAAAGTATTTAAAAAGGAGACGTAAGCCATGCTGAAACAAAAAGAAAAAATTGACAAATCAACCTGGCTGACAACAACAGGTCAGCGTGCGAGATATTACATAGGCGACCTTGCAAGAACCTGCGAGGGTGCAATAATTACAACCTTTATGACAATGTTCCTGCTAATGCAGGGGATACATCCGGGCAAAATGGCAGCTATTACGCTTTTTGTTAAAATAATAGACTCTTTTGATGATGTTATTTTCGGCTTTTTGATTGACAGAATAAAAATCAAAGGAAGCGGAAAATATTTGCCGTGGTTCAGAAAAACCTTTTGGCTGTTTCCGCTGTTTACGGTTCTGTTTTTTATGATGCCCATGCAGCTTTCGGAAACCGTAAAGCTTATTTGGTTCGCTGTTTTCTATCTGCTTTATGATTTGAGCTACACCTTGGTTGAGGTTCCGATGAACTCACTTGCCGTTTCAATAACAGATAACCTTGACGAAAGAAACGCAATTATTCAAAACCGTTCGATTTTAAATAACGGCATTATAATGTTTATCGGCATTATTTTCTATACCCTCATAAGCGAAAAAGTTGGTTTACCGATTAAAAATGTTGTTGTCGGTTCTTCTGTGATTTTCTTGTGTGGAATGCTTCCGATGCTTACGGGTATAAAAGAATACAATGTCGGGCTTAAAAATGTATCGGCAGAAGAAGAACACTACACTTTCAAGGATATGTTTGACTGTGTCAGAACAAATAAATATATGTTTATTTTGCTTTTAAGTACAGTTATTACTTCGTGTCTTGCAACGGGAGCAAACCTTGCCAATTTCGTTGCATACTATCATTTCGGTAATTCAATGATTTTTATTGTTCCGATTGCCATTTCGGCAGTACCGGGTCTTATTGCTCAGTTGAACACGGCGAAAATAACAAAAAAATTCGGCAAGGTAAAAACAATCGTTGTTTGCGGTTTATTAGGCGGAATACCTCTTCTTTCCATATTCTTTGTAGGATCTAGCCATTTTGTTCTTATTTGCATTCTTATGGTTGTTCAGTCGCTGCCCGGTAATGTCGCAAATATTGCAAAGAGCTTTCTTGTTCCCGATACGATAGAATATACAAGATATAAGACGGGTAAAGATTGCTCGGGTATTTTCTTTGCACTTAATTCTTTTGTAACAAAGCTTACACAAGGTGTCGCTTCCTCTTTGGGACTTTTCCTTCTCGGCCTTTCAGGCTGGGTTGAGATTGAAGCAACTGACTTTGCCGATATTGCCTCTCAGGGTGTTGCACAGCCTGAATCAGCCCTGAATATGCTTTGGATTGTTTATACACTTATTCCTGCTATAGGTACGATTCTTGGTATAGTTGTTATGGCATTCTATAAAATGAAGGATAAAGATGTTGAACTTATGGCAAAGTGCAACGGCGGAGAAATTACAAGAGAAGAATGTGAAGCACAGCTTTCGAGGAAATATTGATATGGTTAAAACAAATGAAATTGACAATACATTTAACAAATACATCATCGATAAGGTAATTCCATGCGGAATTTTGCTTGTAAGAAAAGACGGAAAAACCGTGTATAAAAACAAGTGGGGATATTCGGATATTGAAAATCATGAACCCGTCAGATATGATAGCCTTTTCAGAATGATGTCGATGACAAAGCCGATAACCGCCGCGGCAATAATGAAACTTTTTGATGAGGGTAAAGTCAAAATAGACGATCCGGTTTCAAAGTATATTCCATCCTTTAAAAATAGCCGGGTTGTTTGTGACAGGCGATACCCTTTTCCGCCTAAAAATCCGATTCAGTCGCTTGTCGGACTCATAACCTACAACAAAGACAAGGTGAAAACTATACCATCGAAAAGAGATATAACAATAAGGGATTTGCTTTCTCACTCGTCAGGACTTGAACAGGGAATCGGCGGCTATGCAACAATGCTCAGGGATAAAACCGTAAGAACAACAAACGCCGAGCAGGCGGAAAAATATGCCAAGCAACCGCTTGATTTTGAGCCGGGAACCGGCACGGGTTATTCCCCGATAGCAGGATTTGACGTTCTCATAAGCGTTATTGAAAGTGCAAGCGGAGAAAAAGCTGATGATTATTTCAGAAATCATATTTTTCTTCCGCTTGATATGAACAATTCAACCTTTCACCCGACTCAAAAAGAGAAAGAAAATCTTGTTCAAATTTATAAAAAAAGCGGAAAATCACTAAAAAATGTTACCGGCAAAAAAGCTGATATGAAAAGCTTTTTTACAATAGCAGAGGGTTCGGATTATGTAAGCGGTTCCGGCGGACTTTATTCAACCGCAGAGGATTATGAGCATTTTGCACAAATGCTTCTGGACTCAGGAGTTTATAACGGAAAGCGAATTCTATCAGAAGAATCGGTTAAACTTATGCAAACCGAAGCACCGAAAAAGCATCTTGAACCCGAACCCGGTTTTGTATGGGGACTGGGAGTGAAAATCAGGCAGGATCCGATAAAAGGAAAAACGCCTGCCACAGAGGGGACTTTCGGTTGGTCCGGTGCTTACGGTACTCATTTCTTTGTTTCTCCGAAAGATAATATGGAATGTGTGTTTATGACAAATGTCAGCAACATCGGCGGTTCTTCTTCAAAGGTCAGTCAAAAGGTCGAAGAACTTGTGTTTAATATTTTAAAATGAGGGGTAACCATGAGAATAATTAATTTTAGAATCAATCATATGAAAGAGCCTTTTGTTGACGCCGCTCCGGAGTTTTCATGGCAGATTGAAAGTGATGAAAATTCTGTCTTTCAGACTGCCTATCAAATAAACGTATGCGATGAAAAAAGTGAAGTGTGGAGCAGCGGCAAGGTGCTTTCAAACAAACAGTCTTTCATCAAATACGGCGGAGCTTTAAAATCCAAAACGCAGTATTCGGTCTGTATCACTGTTTGGGATAACAAAGGAAATTGCTCCGCTCTGAAATCTAAGTTTGAAACAGCATTTTTAAACGCCGATGAATGGAAAGGAAGTTTTTCAAAAAGTCCTTTTGACAGAAACGAAAGTAAGGTATTTGTTTACGGAATTGAAAATCCGCCCGTATATTTTGAAAAAGATTTTGATATTACGGACGAAGTTATAAGAGCAAGACTTTATGCGACGGCATATGGTGCATACAACGCTTATGTCGGTGGCAAAAAAGTCGGTGACGCCGTTCTTGCTCCGGAATATACACCATACAACAAAATCCTTAATTATCAGGTTTATGATGTTACGGATATGCTGACAAACGGCAAAAACAAGATTGAGTTTCTCGTAGGAGACGGTTGGTTTTTTTGTCCGCAAACGGAAATTACGACCGACGAAAAAATAGATAATTTATCTGTTTTGTATCAGCTTGAAATTGAGTATAAAGGCGGAAAATCGGCAGTTGTTTTTTCGGACGGAAACGAAATTTGCCGCAAGAGTAATATTGTTTTTTCTGATTTGTTTATGGGTGAAAAAGTCGATTTTACTTTGCCCGAAAGCGAAAGAAAAAAAGCAATCGCTACCGATTATTCACTTAAAAATCTCCGTTTACAGCCTATTCCTCAAATAAAGGCAGTTGAGAAATTTGACGCAAAGGAAGTGTATATTTCACCGAAAGGTGAAACAATAGTTGATTTCGGTCAGGTTATTGCAGGAAGATGTAAAATCAAAATAAACGGGGCAAGAGGAACCGAAATCAAGCTTGAACACACCGAAATTACGGATAAGGACGGCAATTATTTCGCGCAATTCGACCTTGTAAAGCAAACGGATATTGTTGTCTGTTCGGGCGAGCCTTTCGTTTTTGAGCCGGAATTTTCATTTCACGGATTCAGGTACTTAAAGGTCAGCGGAATGATAAATCCCGTAAAAGAAGATTTTACCGCCGTTCTGCTTTCAACCGAAAAAGAGAACATAGGAAATTTTGTTTGTGATGACGAGCGGTTCAACAGGCTTTATAAAAACATTCGCTATTCACAGAAAAACAATATGATGTCCGTTCCTACGGATTGTCCGTCAAGGGAAAAAGCTGGCTGGACGGGAGATATTCTTGTCTATGCAAAAACCGCAATGCAAAACGAAGATATGACCGCGTTTCTTTCTTCGTGGATTAAAGGGCTTGCCGCTGACCAAAAAGAGGACGGAGTAATTCCCATCACTTCACCCTTTAACAAGGTTTACGAGGCTGTTGCAAAGCAGACAATGGCTCCTTTCGGTGATGAATTAACCGGTGTTGCCGGTTGGAGTGATGCAATAGTTTGGGTTCCCTATGATATATATAAAATGACAGGCAATGCCGAGATTTTATCAGTCAATTATCAGTCGATAAAAATCTGGTGCGATTACATCATTCATACTGCGGAAAACAAAAGAGGAAGTTCGCTTCCCTACGACTATGAACGTTACCTTTGGAACACAGGCTTTCATTTCGGTGAATGGTTAGTGCCGGGAAGAGAGGCGGAGGGATTTGAAATTTGCAAAGAAACCGCCTGTTATATCGCTCCGTTTTTCGGGTATATGACCCTTGCCAAAATGAGTGAAATATCGTCAATCCTGAAAACAGATGATGAAAAGTATTATAAGATGATGTCAGAAAAGTTCAAATACGCAATTCAAAACGGACTTATGAAATCAGATATTCTTCCGGACTATCTACAAGGTTTATATGTGCTTGCAATAGCTTTTGACCTTGTTTCAGAGGAAAACGAAAAAGAATATGCGGATAAACTTATCAGCCTTGTTGAAAAGAACAACGGCTGTCTTTGCACGGGATTTCTTGCAACGCCGTATCTTCTTGATGTGCTATGCAAAGTCGGAAGATGGGATTTGGCAAAGAACATTTTGCTTCAAACAAAAAGACCGTCATGGCTTTTTGAGGTTGAACACGGAGCAACGGCAATTTGGGAGGATTGGTTTGCACTCGATGATGAAAACAATCCAAAAAAGACAAGCTATGACCATTACGCTTTCGGTGTAGTAGACGATTTCATTTTCAGAAAGATTTGCGGCATCTCGGCTATTGAACCGGGCTTCTCAAAGTTTAAAGTTGCACCGATTGAAGATGATGTTTTCGGAAATTGGGAAAGAGAATTTATTTCGGAATACGGAAAAATCAAAGTTAAGAAAACCGAGGAAACGCTTGAAGTAACCGTTCCCTGCAATACCACGGCAGTAATTGAATGGAACGGCAAAACATACGAAAAAGAAAGCGGAAAGTACATTTTACAATAATATAATTTAGAAATGGGGTTTTTTTATGAAAAACAATAAGAAACTTACGGCAGTTGTTTTGGCAATAATTCTCGGTTGCGGCATTTCTTTGGCAGGATGCGGAAAAAATGAAACGCAAACCGAAACAGGAACAACTACCACCACTTCATCGCAGGAATATAACCTGTCTGTCTCAAATTCAACGGAACCGACAATGGAACCGACAATGGAACCGACAATGGAACCGACAATGTTAAATCAGGAACCGTCTTCATCGGTTTCAAGTGATGAACCGTCAACACAAGCTCCGGTTTTAAAGGAAACCGTATTGAAAGGAACAAACCGCTCTGTTTTGACTATTCATACAAACGGCACATATGATTTTGTATGCTCGGACTACTATCTTTCCACAAAAGATTATCCTGCACTTAAAGCATTGCTTATTATGGCAAATGATGAACAGAAAAAATACATTGTGGAAAAAGACGGAGCCAAGGCGTTGGGACCTATCAGTCTTTCATTTAATGCCGATACATACTCTGTTTCCGGTGGAACACTAACACTTGGCAATAAAAAACCCGTCTACGTTGACAAAGTCGGTTGGGAAATACCCGCTATTTCAACAGTTACTAAAAGCGGCAACTCATACAAAATAAGCATTAAGGGCGATAACGGAAAGTATAAATTCGATTTTGCCGAATTCACCCTCACCGCCGAACAAGCTAAGAACATCGGACTTTGATTATGATGATAAACAAAAATACTACGCTCAAAGAAATATATAATATTTCAAAACTAACCGATATAAAAGATTGCCTTATTTCAGGAGGAAACTTTTTCGAGGGTGAAAGTGCGGAAATGACACTTGAACAGCTCCACGAAAAAAATCCGACCTGGGCGACGAATGATATGATTTTTGGGCTTGAACGGCTCTTGAAAAGTGAATTTCAGGTCTTTCCGCTTTATAAAAATGAAAGCGAAAAAAGAAATGTTAAATTAACCTATTTGCCGGCTCAAAAGAGAACGGAAGATTACTGTATAATTCTCCTTGCAGGCGGTGCTTACGGGGCAGTCTGTACTATGGTTGAGTCCTTGCCCGTTGCGGCAAAATTTAATGAATTGGGAATTGACTGTTTTTGTCTCAATTATGAAACGGCAACTCCGGACAGCTTTGAAAAAGGTCTTCTGCCTGCTCCTCTCGATGATTTGGCTAAGAGCTGCAAGCTAATTTTTGAAACCGATAAATTTGATTACAAGACATACTGTGTCTGCGGTTTTTCGGCAGGCGGTCATATTGCTTCACTTTGGGGTACGAATATTATCGGTGCAAAGAAGTATAATCTTCCGCTGCCGAAAGCATTACTGCTTGTATATCCGCTTATAACAATGGAAAATGTCAAGGACGGTCCGATAAAAAGGTATATGTGCGCAGGTATGTTCGGCAAAGACTGTGACCTCGAAAAAATACGAAGTTACGACACAAGCAGGCTTGCATGCGGCACTTATCCCCCGACATATATTGTCAGGGCAGAAAATGACAGCACCGTTTCGGTAAAAGACGGTAACGATTTGAAATCAGCTCTTGACGCATGCCATGTTAAGTGTGTAATTGAGCAGGCGAAGACGGGAGAGCACGGCTTCGGGCTTGGTAGTGAAACTCCGCTTTACGGCTGGACTGATCGAGCCGTAGAATTTATAAAGAGCACAGAGGTGAAAATATGACCTGCTGTTTAGCCATAGATATAGGTGCATCATCGGGCAGACACATATTAGGAAGCGTTGAAAACGGTAAAATCGTGCTGACAGAGATTTACCGCTTTGAAAACGGAATAAAGGATGAAAACGGAACACTTGTCTGGGACACCGAAAGACTTTTGAGTGAAGTCAAGAACGGACTTAAAAAATGCCGTGAAATCGGCAAGATTCCAAAAACGATAGCTATTGACACCTGGGGAGTTGATTATGTACTTTTAGATGAAAATAAAAAAGAGCTTTTTCCTTGTGTGTCTTATCGTGACAAAAGAACAGACGGCATACCTTCGTCCGAAGATTTCCCGATTTCAGCTAAAAGACTGTATAATCGAACAGGCATTCAGACTCAAGATTTCAACACGATTTATCAGCTTTGGTGCGATAAGAAAAGCGGAAAGCTTGAAAACGCAAGGCACTTTCTGATGATGCCGGATTATCTTTCTTTTAAGCTTACCGGTAAAATTGCGAATGAATACACTAACGCAACAACAACCGGGCTTGTAAATGCCGAAAGTAAAGGTTGGGATAAGAAAATTTTGTCCATGCTTGATATTGATGAAAGCCTGTTTTTGCCGCTGTGTAATCCCGGAACGGTTTTGGGTGAATTTTCAAAGAATATTCAGTCTGAACTCGGTTTTAATTCTACGGTAATTTTTGCACCGAGCCATGACACCGCCTCTGCAGTTGCCGCCTGCCCTCTTGACGAAAAAAGCGTGTATATTTCTTCCGGCACCTGGTCACTTGTAGGTACGGAAAACACATTCCCGGTTTTGACAAGTGAAGCACAAAAAGCAAACTTCACAAATGAGGGCGGAGCCGAATACCGCTTTCGTTTTCTTGAAAATATTATGGGAATGTGGCTGTTTCAAAACATTCGCAAGGAACTCGGCAAAAAATATACATATGATGAAATGATGATAATGGCGATGAAAAGCGACTATAAAAAAGCTTTCTCGCCGAATCTACCCTCTCTTGTCGCCCCGGAAAGTATGCTCACCTCAATTCGGACGGCGTTAGGTGAGGAAAATTTATCACTTGCAAATATGCTTAAATCTGTCTATATTTCGCTTGCAAAATCTTATGACAAAGCGATTAAAGACATCGAAAAAATATGCCGAAAGCAAATCGAGAACATCATTATCGTCGGCGGCGGAAGCAAAGATAAATACCTCAACCGACTGACAAGTGAAATCACCGGCAAGAAGGTCTTTACCGGCCTTTCCGAGGCTACGGCACTCGGAAATATCGCCGTACAGATTATGTATGACAAAAAAATCAGCCTTACCGAGGCAAGGCAAGTGATAAAACAATCTTTTGATATTAAGGAGTGCAAATGATAATGCCTTATGAAAATGCCAAAGGAGCCTATGCAAAATACGGCATAGATACCGATAAAGCCATTGAGAAGCTGAAAAGCGTTTCAGTTTCGCTTCACTGCTGGCAGGGAGACGATGTTCGCGGTTTTGATACAGACCCCGAAAAGCCGTTGACCGGCGGTATTCAGACAACAGGCAATTACCCCGGAAGAGCGAGAACTCCCGAAGAACTTATGAGAGATATTGACAAGGTGATTTCTCTTGTGCCGGGTAAGGTTAAACTTAATCTTCACGCAAGTTATGCGATTTTCGACAAAGAGAACCCGTGGGTTGACCGAGATAAAATCGAGCCGAAACACTTTAAAAAGTGGGTAGATTTCTGCAAAAAAAGAGGTTTGGGCTGTGACTTTAATCCGACATTTTTCTCTCACCCCAAATGCGATCCGCTGACCCTTTCTTCACCGAATGAAGAAACAAGAAGGTTTTGGATTGAGCACGGAAAAGCCTGCATAAGAATTTCAAGCTATCTTGCCGAGGAGCTCGGCGAACAATGTATTATGAATATTTGGACCGGCGACGGCTTTAAGGATATTCCTGCCGACAGAATTGGCCCTCGAATGAGATACAAAGAAGCCATAGACGATATTCTGTCCGAGCCTTATGATTTTAAAAAAGTAAAGCCGTGCGTTGAAAGCAAAGTGTTCGGCATCGGTGTTGAAAGCTATACAGTCGGGTCTGCAGAGTTTTCGCTATCTTATGCGGCAATGAATAAGGATAAATGTATTCCGCTTATGGATAACGGACATTATCATCCGACAGAGGTTGTCAGCGACAAAATCCCTGCCTTGCTCACTTTCTTTCCCGAAATAGCCCTTCACATTACCAGGCCTGTTCGTTGGGACAGTGACCATGTTGTGCTGCTTGACGATGAAACGAAAGAAATCGCAAAGGAGATTGTCCGCTGCGGCGGTCTCGACGGCAGAGTGAAAATTGCGCTTGACTATTTTGACGCAAGCATCAATCGTATATCCGCTTGGACGGTAGGATTCAGAAATGTTCAGAAAGCACTTCTGGGTGCTCTGCTCGAACCACCAACATTAAAAGAAATGCAGAACAAGGGCAATTTCACAAAACTTATGGTAGTGAGTGAGGAAGTAAAAACTCTGCCATTCGGTGAAGTATGGAACGAGTATTGCCGTCAATGCGGCAAACCGCTTGACGGCGAATGGTACAATATTGTTGAAGACTACGAAAAAGAGGAGCTTTTAAAAAGATGAAAGATATATTAACCGCGCCATTTGTTGAGGAAATGAAAAAGACCACAGCCAATATGTACCGCCTCGGTTGGGATGAAAGAAACGGCGGAAACATCAGCTATATGCTTGACGAAAGCGAGGTCAAAGAATATCTTGACACCGAAAAGATAATACGAACAATTCCGCTTGATTTTGATGCCGCACCGCTTATCGGGAAGATTTTCATTGTAACCGGTACGGGAAAATACTTTAAAAATGTCGAATGCGATCCGGAAAACAATCTCGGTATAATCAGAATCGCGACCGACGGCACAACAGCCGAGCTTCTTTGGGGATACAAAGACGGCGGCAAATTTACAAGTGAACTTCCGGCACATCTTATGAGCCATATTGCAAGGCTAAAAATTGATAAAGGTAACAGAGTTATTATGCATTCTCACCCGACAAATACGCTTGCCATGAACTATGTTCACGAGCTTGACGAAAAGAAGTTTACTCACGCGCTTTGGGAAATGTGTACCGAATGTATCGTCGTTTTCCCTGACGGCGTGGGCGTACTGCCGTGGATGCTTTGCGGAACAAACGAAATCGGCAGAGCCACGGCGAAAAAGATGGAAGAATTCCGTCTTGTTGTCTGGGGTATGCACGGAATTTATGGCGCAGGTAAAACACTTGACGAAACTTTCGGGCTTATTGAAACGGTTGAAAAAGCGGCACAGATTTATATGCTGACAGCTCATCTGCCGAGAGTTAATACCATAAAAGACGAGCAGATGCAAGAACTCGCAGAGTTTTTCGGTGTGAATTACAGGGAAGATTTTTTAAATGTGCAACATGAGCAGAAATAAACAATACGGCAAGGTGTTTCATACTCAAATCGCCGAAAACACTTTTCAGCTTTCCACCACTCTTGACGGATACGGCAGCAAACCCGGAAAGGCTTGCCGTAATTCTTACCTTATTATAGGTTCGGAAAAAGCTGTTTTGTTTGATTTGGCACTGGAGGAACCTGAACTTGTCCTTTATGCCGAGCATCTTGCGGGAAAAAGGACTGAAATAGTATTGAGTCATGCTCATGTTGACCATATCTTCAACGCTGAAAAAGTTTCGGACTTATGGCTTCATAAAGAAGATGAAAAGCTTTTGCGACACGGTGCAATCTTTCAAAAAGCATTAAAGCCATGTCCTGCACTTCATTTTTTGAAAGACAAAGAAAAAATTGATCTCGGTGACAGAACTTTGAGTGTAATTCATATTCCGGGTCATACGGACGGCAGCATTTTACTCTATGACGAAAAACACAGTCTGCTTTTTTCGGGCGATACGGTAACGCGAAGGCTTTTGTACGGCATGCACAGGGTTGTACCTCTTGCGGAGTTTTGTGAAAACCTCGAAAAGCTGAACGAATTTAAAATCAACGGAATATATTCGGCGCACGACAGAGTTTGCCTGCCGAGTGGGTATATTGACTATATGACGGATATGCTTTGTAATTATTTACCGAAGAACGGCAAAATCAAGAGAATGTTGTTTGTTAAATTTTTGACATTTACAGACGGTGAAGAAACCGATTTAAAATACTTTGATTTTGCACAACTGATAAAAAAGAGAAATAGAAAATGAAAACAAAGAGGTTTGCCGTAAAAAGAAATAATCTTGTAATCAAAGGTGAAATATATATCCCTCAAAGCTGTATTGCTGAAAATTAAACAGTAATCGTCAGCCATGAATTTGGTATGAATATGCTTTCAATCCAAAAGTACGCAAAGAGATTTGCCGAATTGGGTTATACCGCATATATTTATGATTTCTGCGGTTCAGGAGCAGGAATAAGCTTTACATCTCATTTTGATAAAGCAAACAAAAAGAGCTAACAGACACAGAAATCTGTTAGCTCTTTATTTATGAATAATTTTCAGATGTTGTCAAAATGTTGTCACGAGGACAGTTCGCCTTTTTAAAACCCAGTATCTATACGGGTTTACGGCGTTTTGACTACTATTCCCACTCGACCGTTCCGGGGGGTTTGGAGGTGATGTCGTAGACGATGCGGTTGACACCGTCAACCTCGTTGGTGATGCGGTTGGAGACGGTTGCAAGGATATCATACGGGATTCTTGCCCAGTCTGCGGTCATGAAGTCGTCCGTTGTGACGGCACGGATCGCGATGACATTCTCATACGTTCTGTGGTCGCCCATAACGCCGACCGACTTTGAGCCTGTGTAAACGCAGAAGAACTGGCTGAGGTTCTTTTCATAGCCGTTCTTTGCCATCTCATCTCTGAGAACAAAGTCTGCGTCCTGGAGTATTCTTATCTTTTCGGCTGTTATATCGCCGACAATTCTTACACCGAGACCCGGACCCGGGAACGGCTGGCGCCATACAAGCTCATGGGGAATTCCGAGCATTTCGCCGACCTTACGAACCTCGTCCTTGAAGAGATCCTTGAGCGGTTCGATCGTGCCGAGGAACTGTATATCAGACGGCTTTTCAACCATGTTGTGATGAGTTTTTATAACGGCCGTGTTTGCCTTATCCTTGCTCTTGCCCTTACCGGACTCGATTCTGTCGGGATAAATCGTACCCTGTGCGAAAAATCCGTCTTCAGCCTGTTTTCTGACCTCGTCCCAGAATACCTTATAGAATTCCGTACCGATGATTTTTCTCTTCTGCTCGGGGTCAACAACGCCCTTGAGCATCGCAAGGAAGTGGTCGCCGCAGTTTACGCGGACAAAATTCATATCAAAGAGGGAAGTGAAGGTCTGCTCAACAAAATCTCCCTCATCTTTTCTCATAAGACCCTGATCGACAAAAACGCAGGTGAGCTGCTTGCCGACGGCACGGCTGAGAAGCGCGGCGGCAACAGAGCTGTCAACACCGCCCGAAAGACCGAGAACGACCTTTTTATCGCCAATCTTTTCACGGAGCTTTTCAACGGTTGTATCAATGAAGCTGTCCATCTTCCAGTCACCTGTGCAGCCGCAAACATTGAAAACAAAGTTTCTGAGCATTTGATTGCCGTACTCGGAATGAGTAACCTCAGGGTGGAACTGAACGGCATAGAGCTTTCTGTCAACGTTCTGCATTGCTGCGCAGGGGCAGTTGTCAGTTTTGGCGATAATCTCAAAGCCCTTCGGAGGCTCGGAGATATAGTCCGTATGGCTCATCCAAACAACACTCTTTTCGGGAACGTTCTCCCAAAGAAGGCTGTCCTTACTCTGCTCAAGCTCAATCTTGCCGTATTCGGAAACTGGAGCGGTTGCAACCTTGCCGTCGCCCATCCATGCGATGAGCTGGCATCCGTAGCAGATGCCGAGAATAGGAACGCCGATGTCAAGAATATCTTTTGTATAATGCGGAGATTCCATATCGAAAACAGAGTTCGGACCGCCTGTGAAGATAATTCCCTTGTAGCCGTTTGCCTTGATCGTCTCAAGGTCGGTGGTGTAGGGGAGAATTTCGGCGTAAACGTTGAAATCACGTACTCTGCGGGCGATGAGCTGATTGTACTGTCCGCCGAAATCGAGGACAAGTATTTTTTCGTTCATTCTTTTCGTCCTTTCTAAAAATGGTGAGGGGTTGTTGAATTCAGATGCAGAAAGCGTTTTCTTTGCCCCGAAGCTGTACTTGTGTACTGCGAGAGGGCAAAAAAGCGCTTAAAAGAGCAAAAAAATTTTAGATAACATCAATTAAATCAAAGCTATAATCCACATGGCTTATCTTGGCTACTGTATGTGAATTATAGCTTTTTATTTTTGCTCTTTGGTCTGCGCTGAATGCGGCAACACCTTTTTATCGGTATATTATTTCTTCTCTCTTCGGACCGTTGGAAACCATTGTAATCGGCTTGCCGATCTCCTTTTCGATAAAGAGGACATAGTCCTGCGCTTCCTTCGGAAGCTTGTCGAATTCCTTGATGCCTCTTATGTCGCACTTGAAGCCGGGAAGTGTTTTGAAAATCGGTTTTGCTTTCTTGAGCATGTGTGTGTTCGGAAAATCCTTAATGATTTTTCCGTCAATCTCATAGCCGGTGCAAACCTTGATTTCATCAAGATAGCTGAGACAGTCGAGAGCGGTCAGGCAAACCTGAGTTGCACCCTGAACCTCAACACCGTAGCGAGTTGCAACGCAGTCGAACCAGCCCATACGACGGGGACGGCCTGTTGTTGCGCCGTATTCGCCGGCATCGCCGCCGTGATTACGCATTTTATCGGCTTCCTCGCCGAAAATCTCGCTGACGAATTCGCCTGCGCCGACTGCCGAGGAATAAGCCTTTGTAACCGTGATTATATCCTTGATTTCATGTGCCGGAATACCTGCGCCTACAGTGCCGTAGCCTGCGAGAGTTGAGGAGGATGTAACCATCGGGTAGATACCGAAATCGGGATCTTTAAGTGAGCCGAGCTGACCCTCAAGAAGAATTTCCTTGCCGTCCTTGATTGCCTGACGAATAAATGCGCCCGTGTCGGCAACATAAGGCTCAATCATGTCCTTGTACTCCATAAGTGTGTTGAAAAGCTCGTCAACATCAAGGAGAGGTTTATGATAAACGTACTTAAGAAGGAGGTTCTTAACCTCGCAAACGCTTGCAAGCTTTTCTTTAAGCTCGTCGGGGTAGAAAAGATCGCAAACCTGGAAACCGATCTTAGCATACTTGTCAGAATAGAACGGAGCAATACCTGATTTCGTTGAGCCAAACTGCTTGTCCGCAAGACGCTCCTCCTCATATGTGTCGAGAAGAACGTGATAAGGCATCATAATCTGTGCCCTGTCGGAAACAAGAAGCTTGGGCTGAGGAACGCCCTTGGAAGTAACGTCGTTAATTTCCTTAACGAGCTTCGGAATATCAAGAGCTACGCCGTTACCGATGATGTTTGTAATCTCGGGATGGCATATGCCCGACGGAAGAAGATGCAGAGCAAACTTTCCGTAATCGTTGATAATTGTGTGACCTGCGTTTGCACCGCCCTGGAAACGGATAACGACATCCGCTTTGGAAGCAAACATATCTGTGATTTTACCCTTACCTTCGTCGCCCCAGTTAGCGCCGACAATTGCTCTTACCAATGAAAGCACCTCCAAATGAAATATGGAACTCTCGTTCCAAACATGATAATTATAATATTTTTAAGAAGTAATGTCAATGAGAATAAGGAAGTTTTTCGTGGTAATCGACGGAAAAAGAGGAAAACAGTCGTTCGGGTATGATTGACGACGGTGACAATTGATGATATAATCAAAGCGGTGATTGATTTGAGCATGAGAAAGCAGATAAAATTTAATAACGGACACCTTAAGGTTTTGCAGATTTCCGATTTGCAGGATAATCGCTTCACTTGCGTTGACACACTTCGCTTCATGGAAGCGGCGGTGAAAAAAATAAAGCCCGATCTTATAGTTTTCACGGGCGATCAGCTTGATGTCGTTGACCTTTGGGGCAAAGGAGAGAGGTGCCGAAGGAATGTTGAAAAGGCGATCAACCGCCTTTTCAGTGTTTTTGAAAGTTTTGATATTCCTTTTGTGCTGACCTTCGGCAATCACGACCGTGAAACGGGACTACCGAATGAGGAGCAGGCGAAAATCTATGCAAAGATGAAAAACTGTATCTGTTTTGACGATGTGAACGACGGCAGACCCGATGCAGGAACGTTTAATGTACCAATCATGTCCTCAGACGGAAGCCGCACGGCGATGAATATTTATGTTTTTGACACAGGTTCAAAAACCAACGGCGTTTACGGCGGCGTCAGAAAGGAACAGCTTGAATGGCTTGACAAAACAAGCCGTGAAGTCAATGCGGATTCAATCGTTTTTCAGCATATTCCGGTTGACGAAATATATGAGCTGCTCGAAAAGGTTCCGAAGGGAACGGAGGGTGCCGAGCCTGCCTACGGAAACAGAAAAGGCGAATATTACAGGCGCAGGGACGGCATTAAATTCATGGGTGAGTACGGCGAAACGCCCGCGGCTCTGCCCCGTGAGTGCGGCGAATTTGAACAGCTGAAAAAGCAGGGAGATGTTTTTGCCGTCTATTGCGGCCATGATCATTATGACAGCTTTATCGGAACGGTTGACGGAATTGACCTCGGCTATTGCCCCGGTGCAGGCTATAATACCTATGGTATATATCAAAGAGAGGTCAGAGTTTTTGAATTCAACGAAAACGATGTAAAAAACTATAAGACCTATACTGTGAGTTACGGCGATGTTTGCAATAAGCCGCTCGCTGAGCCTGTCAAAACCTATATTTTCAGCATTGCACCGTGCTGCACTCCGCAGCTGCCGATGTTTGCGGTCAAGGTTTTTGCATTGCTTGCCGCAATTGCCGTGCTGTTTGTTCTGCTGGCAAAGGTCATCGGATCGAAAATCGTAATCGGAATACTATTGGCGCTGCTTGCCGTTGCTGTAATATATTTCGGCGGAGCGATAATTTATAATATTGTTACAAGAAAAAAGCTTATTGAGAGGTATCGAAATGAACGAGGTAATTAAAGCAATTCTTGAAAGACAGACAATAAGGTCATACAAAAAAGAGCAAATTACGGACGAACAGCTTGACCTGCTCATGCAGGCGGCAAAGAAGGCGCCGAGCGGAAGAAATATGCAGCCCTGCCATGTCCGGTTTATTCAAAACAAGGAAATGCTTGACCAAATGAACACTGATTTTAAGGAGCTTGTCGGCTACGATACACCTGCTTACACCCGTTGGGATGTGAATCCGGTTTACCACAATGCTCCGACCTTTGCGGTTCTTTTCGCAGAGAATGAGAGCTATATGGACGGCGGAATTATGTGCGAAAATATCTGCATTGCAGCACAGGGCCTCGGACTCGGAACATGTATAATTGCAAGCGTAGGTGCACTCTTTGCCGACGGAAATGCCGAGGGTAACAAGTGGAAAAGGGCATGGGATATTCCGGAAAACTATAAATTTCTTATCGCCATAGCAATAGGATATCCCGATGAGAAGCCCGAGGAAAAGCCGCGCTTCGACGACCGTATAAAGGTAATAAGATGAAATATTCGATAGACAGAATTGAAGAAAACATCGCCGTTTGCGAGGGCGACGACGGCAACGTTCTGAAGCTGAAGCTTGACGAGCTGCCAAAGGGAACCCGTGAGGGAGACATAATAGAGAAAAGGGAAAACGGCTTTATAATTGACGCCGACGAAACACAACTTCGCCGCAAAAAAATGGCGGAAATGCAAAGAAATATATTCGGAAAGAAAAGAAAATGAACTCTAAAAGGGTGATTTTATGAAAAAACTGGAATGCCATCTTTCCTTCGACAATACATGCTGCTGGATGTGGACGCTGTCGTCTATATTTGTCGGCTTTAAGATCTTGGAGGAAAAAGGACTTTTGAAGGTTAAGTCCGTCTCGATGGACAGAAATTTTCGTGCCGACGGACGCTATCCCGACCGTATGATAGTTGAACTGAAGGCAGACGGAAAAACAATTGCCTATGATATGTCCGACGGATATCAGAGCATCAATATTCCCGAACTGTTCGATTCTCAGCTGGACAGGCTTGATTATTATTTTAAATCGAGCTATGATCCGAATTTTGCCGAAAAGCTCAGGAATCACGATAAATTTCTTCCTCTCGGAATAGCTTACGAATGTTCATGTGACGGAAACTATTTTGAAAAAGCAAATATTAACGATGCGCTGAAAAATCACAGATATAAAGAGTTCGCTTTTCAGATATTGACAAAAGCCAAAAGGCAAAGGCTGTTGAACTACAAAAACTTTGAAGGCAATGAGCACTTTGATAACTATAAAATCCTTTTTTGGTCACGGCTTTGGAATGTGCATACGACGCCTGAAGAAATTTTAAAGGTGTATTCTGAGCTTGATTATGATATGGCAAAGGAAAAGGCAGAGACCCAGAACCGAATGTTTGAGGATGTCAACAGGCAAAGAATTCAATGCGTGCAGGTTCTCAAAAAGGAATTCGGCTCGCGTTTTGTCGGTGGACTGAGTGACAGTGAGGAAAGCCGCAGTCTTGCACCTGAACTGATTACTCACGATCCTGCTATAGAGACGAGGGAGGAATACCTCGCTTCATTAAAAAAGAACTATATAAATGTTTTATCAAAGGGCTTGCACGGCTGTATAGGTGCGAGATACGGAGAGACATTTGCTGCGGGCAGAGCATTTATGACGGATCCGCTTGTGTATGCGCCGGCGGGAAACCCGCAAAAGGATATCAATTATCTTGAATATACCGATGCAAATTCATTGGCAGAAAACATGAATCGACTTATTACCGATGTTGACAGGATACATGAAATCGAAAACGCAAATAATGAGTATTACAATAATTATGTCAGACCTGATTCAAGAATACTGAATACGCTGAAAATTGCTTTCCCTGAATATTTTTAAAAAGAACAGAACCGCAGATTTTTGATATGCTGCGGTTCTGCCGTTTTTTATTTTAATTTAACTGCAATATATTCATCTGTCTCAACGATGCAGTCTTTGCTCGGGTAGGGGGCGATATCAGAATACTTTTTGTGAGCTTCATCATACTGTGCTCTTGTGCAATGCTTAAAGCTGACGCCGATATAATTGCAGAATTTGTAAAGTTCGTCCTCGGGCTTGTCTCTGTCAAATGAGTTTCTTATGCTCCAATCCAGATAGGATCTTCCGATATAATCATATTTTCGTTTTGCTTTATCGGCAGAATTGCCGGATGCTAAACGGTTTATGAGCTTGACCAACGGAGATGAATCGGAAACGGAGGTTAAGTCTGTTATGTGATCCGACATATTATAGCCGCCGATAAAGACAACAGGCTTGTTTGTATCGCAGTTTTCACTTATTCGGCTGTTCACTGTCAAAATAACGTTTTTTTCTTCCTCAAATCGCTGGTTATTTATCCAATACGATTTATTTGAAGCGCCGATTTGAATAATCAGTGTGAAAACAAATAAAGCGGCAAAGGATTTCTTAGCGAGGCTTTTGCCTGATTGAACATTAAGACAAAGAAGAAAAGCCGTAAAAGCAACAAAGAACGGCATTCCCTGTTCGGTTCTGTATTCTGCGCCGCCGCCTCTGAAAAGTGTCATAGCAAAAACAGGGAGAATCCCGCCGAGAAAAAGAAGAAAACTCGAAAAGCTTTTTGTCTTTTTTATGTTGACAATGAATAAAATAATGAATATTATTCCTGCCGCAAACAATACAGTAAAGGCGGGATTGCAGAACACTTTAAGCCCCCAATAGGCAATATATGAACGGATAAGATTTTTAACAGCTTTTATTGATGCTGTCCAAAAGCTTTGAGTTCTTGCAAAAGAATTGACTTCAATTGAGAAGATTTTTATGAGCGCCTTTGTGATAACAGTCTCAAACACAACACCGAGCACAAGAACTGCGGCATGAAAAATTCCTTTTGAAATAACCTCTCCCGTTTTTATTCCGTTTTCAGTGCGTTCTTTAAGTATAAAAACTGCAAATACCGTGCCGATATAGGGCAGAATTATGCATTCATACCAGGAAAAAACAAACATCATCAGCACAGTCGGCAGAATAAGGCAACGCCATATATCGCTGTATTTAATCGAAAAATACAATGCAAGCGACAGCAGAACCGTACAGCCTCCGACCGTCAGTATTGCTCCGTTATAAATAAAATACTCCGCCAGAAGAGGGAATGAAATATATATGCAGGAAAAAACAATAGACGGAACGATGCTTCTGTATTCCGTGAAACCGTCAAAAATTGCGAGCATTATAAGCGTTCCGAGAATAAAGCAAACGAGTCCGAGCAACGGCTCAAACCAAACGGGGCAGTCCCATAAATTGAGCACTCTTTCGACAACCGTTGCCGTAAATCTTCCCTGACCGAAAAGCATACCGCTGTAATATCGGTCATATGAAAGCCAGTCGATTGACGGTGAAGGGTTGGTAAGATAAAAGCCGTATGCTCCGATAGCTGTCAATGCAACCGCTATCAGATAAAAAGGGTTGGTTATTCGTTTGCATATTGACTCTTTGAGGTCAAGATTTTGATTTGTAAGCTTATGTTTAATCATTTTTATTTTCCCCGTTATTATTAAAGTTTATTCTTTCTTCCTCAATAACAAGCGGCCGATTCATAACCCTTGTGTTTATATTGAGAACATATTCTCCGAGAAGTCCGATAAAGAATAGCTGAACGCTTCCGAGAAAGCACATGCCGATAAGCACGGGTGCCATGCCCATCGGGAAATTATCCCACATGATAAGCTTGAGAATGAGATAAATTATTCCGACAATGAAGCTTATCGCACCTACTCCTACGCCGAAAAATGTTGCGAGCCTGAGGCCGATTTTGGTGTAAGAGGTGAAGCTGAGCATCGCCGCATCATAAAGCGTGTAAAAATTATTATGTGTCTTTCCCGCTCTGCGCTTTGCCTGCTCATAGGGAATATCCTTGCGCCTGTAGCCGAGCTCCGCAACAATTCCTCTGAGGAAAGGTGTGGGATCCTTGAGATTTCTGAGAACCTCAATAAATGACTTGTCATAAAGACCGAAGCCGGTAAAGTGTTCAATCTGCTCAACGTCGCTCATTTTCTTGATGAGTTTATAATAGCAGGTACGTAAAAATCTGATGATTTTATTTTCCTTGCTCGTTGTTTTAATGGCGCAGACAATTTTATAGCCGTTTTCCCATTCGTGAACAAGCTTCGGAATCATTTCGATCGGGTCCTGAAAATCGCAGCACATACAAATTGTGCAGTCGCCTGTTGTTTGCAGCATTCCGTAATAAGGTGAATTGAATTGGCCGAAGTTTTTGGCATTGAAAATTGCCTTGATCTTCGGATTGTTTTTGCAAATTTCACGTAGGAGCGGACGTGTGTTGTCCTTTGAATCATTGTCAATAAAGAGAATTTCATAGTCATATTCGGGAAGACTTTTTCCTAATTCATTTATGACAGCCTCACTTATCGGAACAACGTTTTCTTCCTCGTTATAGCACGGAATCATAATGCTGATTTTTTTCATATTCAAGACCTCAATCCAAAAATTCTTTTATTCCTGCTTCAAAGCTTATTTCGGGAACAAATCCCGTGTCCTTTGTCAGCTCGGAAATATCCGCCTGTAAAAACATGACCTGATTGCGAGAGTACGGTATTGCGCCGAAGTCAATTTCCGACCGGCTGCCGCAGAGCTCATGTATTTTTTCTATATATTCTCTCAGCGGTTTGGCTTTGCCGCTTCCGAGACAGTAGATTTTTTCATTGTGTTCACTGTCACAGCCGACGAGATAAAACGCGTTTGCGGCATCCCTTGCACTCAGAAAATCCCAGAGCTGTTCGCCCTTGCTGAATTCGGCCTTTTCATTGGCGGTGAATTTATTTATTGCCGATTTTATTACGGAGTTCTCCGGATCGTACTTCCCGTAAACGCTGAGAATTCTCACCCATGTGTGATTTATGCCGAGCTTGCGGCATTTTAGCCTGCTGAGCTGACCTGCGGCAAGCTTAGCCATGCCGTAGCCCGTAAAAGGAAATGCCGGTGTTTCGGAGGTCAGAGGCTTATCGCAAAGACCGTATTCCGCCTGCGACCCTGCGCCGATAAATTTTCGGCAGCCCATTTTTTTTGCCAGCTCAACGGCATCAAGGGTGTATTCAATATTTTTAAGCTGAAGGTCGGCATCGTCTCTTGCCATTCCAGTGGTACCCGCCCAAGCGAGGTGGTAGAAAACATCATAATCATTTTCTTCGGGAACAAAGCTTTTCATTTCGTCAAGAGAACAGCAGACTTTTTTTATGAGTCTGTTGTCGGGAATATCGTCAACTCTTTTTGAACCTCTGTGGCAGAGCACAGTGATCTCGACGTTTTCGGCGATGAGCTTGTCGATTATTGCTCGGCCGACCGAGCCTGTTGCACCTGTTATTACGGCTTTTTTCATAATATCACTCTTTTATCAGCGGAATGTACATGTTCTGAGCCAGCTCATCTCTGTCAAGGAACGGAGCAAGATCCTCAAGCGGAGGACTGACAAGCGTTCCGTCGGGGAGACGTTTAGTGCTGCTTTTAGGCTCCCAAACCTGCTTTGTATCCGTGAAGATTTCGCAGAAAGCATAGCCGTCGGTTGCAAGAGTCTTTTTGACCGCGTCCTGCATTTCGGCATTACTGCTTGCCGAAAAATACGGGAATCCGAAGGCCTTGGCTATGTTCTCAAATTTCGGGAAGGAAAGATCGCCGCTCTCCGGACCGATGCCTACCTTGGTGTGCTCTTTGAACAGGTTGTTTTGAGTTATTCTGATACTGTGGTAGCCGCTGTTGTTAATAAGGAAAAGCTTGATTGGCAGCTTATTTGTGATTATTGTCTGTAGCTCCTGAAGATTCATCATTATGCTGCCGTCACCCTCGAGGCAAATCGTGTTCTGCTTTTTGCCCGAAACACAGAGACCGACAGCCGCCGGCAGACCGTAACCCATACTTGCGATTGCGCTGTTGATGATGAAACGTGAGCCGTGCTTGATTGTCCAGCACTGATGGCCGGCAACGCAGCAAGCGCCGTTGCTGACCGCTGTAAGCGAATTCTCGGGAAGCTGATCGGCAAGATATTTTATGAAAGCATAAACATTTGCCGTTGTGCCGTTCTCCTCCTTATGACGCGGGAGCACGACCGGATATTTTTCTTTCCATTCAAGACACTGTCTGCGCCAATCGTTTCCGCCGAAAACGGGAGCATTTTCATCACTTACATTTCTGATAACGGCTTCGAGAAAATCCTTTGCGTCCGCCCAAACAGGCATATCAACATGAATGGTCGGTTTTTTCATCTCAGCCTTGTCAATGTCAACCATGATGACCTCGGCGGCTCTTGCCCATGTGCCGTAGTCATAGCCGACCTGACGTATGCTGATTCTTGTGCCAACCGTGAGAAGAAGATCGGAATTTTGAACGGCAAAGTTTCCCGGGCGGTCGCCCATGTTGCCGCCTCTGCCGCAATAGAGAGGATTTTTATCCTCTATAACGTCAATGCTGTTCCAGTATGTTACGACGGGAACGCCGAGAAGCTTTGAAGCTTTTTTGAAAGCTTCATATCCGCCCGAAAGACGTATTCCGCCGCCGGCATAAATAACCGGGCGCTTGGCATTTTTTATTTTTCGGAGAATTATTTTAATTGTATTGTCATCGATCTTGGGCGGAAGCTCACCGTCGTCATCGGTCGGGTCATAGCCCTTGAGGTCATCCGTTTCAATATAACTGCCCTGATAATTAACGGGTATATCAAGCCAAACGGGACCCGGTCTGCCCGTTGTGGCGAGATGCCATGCCTTTTCAAGCATATAACGTATATCGTTGATATCCTCAAGCATGGCGGAGTATTTGCACATGCAGGAGATAGCTTTTGTGATATCAAATTCCTGGTCACCGACAGCTCTGAGAGGGAGTCCCTCGGTGAACTGCTCGGCATATCGTGCCGTTGTGGTGTATTTAACTTGACCGCTGACGACAAACATAGGAATCGAATCGAGCCATCCGCCGACAACGCCGGTAATTGCGTTTGTGCCGCCGGGACCGGTAGTAACGCAGAGAGCGGCAATTTTGTTATTGAGTCTGGCATAGGCTTCTGCCGCAATTGCACTTGCCTGCTCATGGTGATTATAGGTGCAATGAATTCTGTCGTTATGACCGAATGCGTCGTTGAGGTGCATTGCACCGCCGCCGACAACAGTAAAGCAGTCGGTTACGCCGCGGTCGGCAAGAAAATTTGCAATATAGTCAGCAAGTCTGATTTTCATTTTCTTCATCCTTTGTCGGTTTTGATTTAAAAGCCCAAAATTTGTTCATGACAAAATTGAGCGGAATTGTTATAACGAGCGCGCCGAGGCTTGCAATGAAGAACGGAACGCTGATTTTTGTAAGTAGAATTTTTATTATCGGCGAAAGTATCAAGCCTGTAATACCGTAGCAGGCAAAGGTCTTGAAATAAGTTTTGAAATGCTCGGAAAAGCTCTTTTTGCCTGAGCCGAAAACATATCTGTTGTTCCAAAAATACGAGTTTGAAACGCTGACAACAAAAGCAATGATAGTCGTTATAACGATTTTAACATTGTTGCCGTCGGTAGATATGCCGAGAAGCGCAAGAAGATTTAAAATGCCGATAAATTTTGTGTTCTTGAAAAGAACGTAGTAGCAAAGCATTTCAATGCCGTAGGAAATCGCGGTGTTAGACACGCCGACAAGCCCGAATTTTATAAACTGTATCAGTGAGCTAAGCTTTTCGTTCTGCAAAAGAGCTTTGATTTTATTCATTTTTGAGCGCCTCGATGACAGTCTTTGCCATATACATGAGCTTTTCGTCCGTCATGCCGGGATAAACGCCGATCCAAAAGGAATCATTCATGATTCTGTCGGTGTTTTCGAGCGTACCGACAACACGGTAGCCCTTGCCGCTTGCACGCATCTCGTCAAAGCAGGGATGCTTTATAAGATTGCCGGCGAACAGCATTCTTGTCTGAACGCCCTTGCTCTCAACGTATTGAACGAGCTTGTTTCTGTCAACGCCGTCCCTGCAGGTGATGAAGAATCCGAACCAGCTCGGGTCGGAATTCTCATTCGCCTCCGGAAGCATGAGCTTATCGGAAACGCACTCAAGAGCATCGTGAAGCACCTTGAAATTGTGCTTTCTTTTTTCGACAAAGCTCGGAAACTTCTTCAACTGAGCGCAGCCGACTGCCGCCTGCATATCCGTGGCTTTAAGATTGTAGCCGAAGTGGGAGTAAACATATTTATGGTCGTAGCCGAGCGGAAGCTCGCCGTACTGTCTGTCAAAGCGGTGACCGCAGAGGTTATCCTGACCGGGCTCGCACATACAGTCACGTCCCCAGTCACGCATAGAGCGGATAATCTTGTGAAGAAGCGGATTGTTTGTATAAACTGCACCGCCTTCGCCCATTGTCATATGGTGCGGCGGATAGAAGCTGCTTGTGCCGATATCTCCGATTGTGCCCGTAAATTTCGTCTCTCCGTCAATTGTATAGGTCGAGCCGAGCGAATCGCAGTTATCTTCAACAAGCCAAAGGTTGTGCCTGTCGCAGAAAGCCTTGACAGACTTGAGGTCAAACGGATTGCCGAGCGTATGCGCAACCATGACGGCCTTTGTCTTATCTGAATATGCTTTTTCGAGCATGGAAACGTCAATGTCTGCATTCGGAAGCTTTACATCAACAAAAACGGGAATTGCGCCGAACTGAATCATCGGTGTAACGGTCGTCGGGAAGCCTGCCGCAACGGTGATTACCTCATCGCCGGGTTTGATCGCTCTTTCTTTGAGGAGGGGAGAGGTGAGCGTCATAAACGCAACGAGGTTTGCGCTTGAGCCCGAATTGACGAGCGAACAAAACTTTACGCCGAGATATTTGCTGAAATCGCTCTCAAACTGCTTTGTATATCTTCCTGCTGTGAGCCAGAATTCAAGCGCGCTGTCAACAAGGTTCACCATTTCCTCAGAGTCGTAAACTCTTGAAGCGTAAGGGATTCGCTGTCCCTCTCTGAATTCGGTTGGAACATTGTGAAATTTGTCGCAGTATTCCCTTACCTTTTCGAGTATTTCATCATGTAACTGTTCTTTTTCGTTCATTGCGATTTCTCCGTTCAAATATTAAAAAATTCTTTTATCTGCTTGGCGGTATATATCGTCATGTCCTCATTGCCGACATATGCCTTTGTCCATTCAACGGTTTTTTCAACAGCCTGACGTGCCGTCCATCTCGGCTTCCAGCCGAAAACAGATTTGACCTTTGAACAGTCAAGCTTGAGGAAATTTGCCTCGTGCGGTCCGTCCTTATGCTCGGCAACGAAGCTCTGTCCGCCGCCCCAAGCGTCGCAGAAGCAGCCTGCCAGCTCGCCCGTTGTGAGACAGTCGGACTCATTAGGGCCGACATTGTACCAATCGGCAACGCTTGCGTCCTCATACTGCGCCGCAGCTATCATCAAGTAAACATAGAGCGGTTCAAGCACATGCTGATAGGGACGAATGGAGTTCGGGTTTCGTACCTTAATATCCTCGCCCTTAATTGCCGCCCTTACGCAGTCGGGGATAATTCTGTTTGCCGCAAAGTCGCCGCCGCCTATAACATTGCCTGCTCTTGCGGTGGAAATTCTTACACGATTATCTGCAAAGAATGAGCTTTTGTAGCTGTGGGTTACAAGCTCGGAGCAGGATTTTGAGTTTGAATACGGATCAAAGCCGTCAAGAGGCTCATTCTCACGGAAGCCCCAAATAGTTTCATCGTTTTTATAAACTTTATCGGTCGTAACGTTGAGAAACGATTTGACCGAATCTCCCGTTCTTATACATTCGAGAATGTTGACCGTGCCCATTACATTGGTTTCATAAGTATATTTCGGATTGTTGTAGGATTCAAGGACGATCGGCTGAGCTGCAAGATGTAAAACAATCTCGGGCTGAATCTCGTCAAAAACATTTTTAAGATTCTCAAAGTCTCTGATATCGCCGATTACGGAATTCATTCTCCCTCCGAGACCCGTAATCTCAAACATACTCGGGTTCGTCGGCGGTTCAAGCGAATAGCCTGTTATATCGGCACCCGCAAGCAGGAGAATGTTGCAAAGCCACGTTCCCTTGAAGCCCGTGTGGCCTGTAACGAGAACCTTTTTACCTTTATAAAACGTAAGATCAAGCATAATAATTACTCCGTTAAGTTATCTTTATTACCAGATTTTCCACGGTGCGGTGGAGTCTGCCCACATTTTTTCAAGCTGCTGCTTTTCTCTGAGGGTGTCCATCGGTTTCCAGAAGCCGTCATGCATATAAGCGTCAAGCTGACCGAGAGAAGCACAGGTTTCAAGCGGCTTTTTTTCAAAAACAGTCTCATCTCCGTCGATAAAATCGAAAATTTTCGGCTCAAGTACCATAAAACCGGCATTGATGCGTCCGCCGTCGTTATCGCTTTTTTCACGGAAGGAAGAAATCTTATTGTCTTTTTCAATATCAAGCACACCGAAGCGTTGACCGATATTAACGGCGGTCAGTGTTGCAATGTGTCCGTTATCCTTATGAAATTTAACAAGGTCGTCAATATTGATGTCTGCAACGCCGTCACCGTAGGTCAGCATGAAAGGCTCGTCGCCTATATATTTCTGAACTCTCTTAACTCTGCCGCCTGTCATTGTATTAAGACCCGTATCAACTAGCGTAACCTTCCATGGCTCATTCTCGTTTGAATGAACAATCATTTTGCCGTTATCGGTAAAGTCGAAGGTGATATCACTTCTGTAAAGGAAATAATCTGCAAAATATTCCTTGATAACATGCTGCTTGTAGCCGCAGCAGATAACAAAATCATTATAGCCGTAAGATGAGTAGATTTTCATTATATGCCAAAGGATCGGCATACCGCCTATCTCAACCATAGGTTTAGGAATAAGATGACTCTCCTCACTTATTCTGGTTCCGAATCCGCCTGCAAGAATAACCGTTTTCATAAAATCGCCGCCTTTTCATTATTTTTAAATACAAATCCCAGTATAAAATACCTATACTACTATATCACATGCGGCGGTTAAAATCAAGAATATAATACTGTTTACACGCTTTGATTTGAACAAAAAACTATCTTATGCGCTTTATACCCAAAATAGGAAGCACGTTTTTTTGCACATTTCACAAAAATAAAAAATCTGAGGGAAATCTATTGACATTTGCTCGTGTTTGGTTTATCCTATGGTCGTAGGGTAAACGATTACCCAAGCCAAACGAAATGGAGAGTATATGGACGGTAAAAGCATTTCGATGGTCGATATAGCCCGAATGTCGGGAGTTTCGATCGCTACGGTCTCAAGGGTTCTTAATAAGAACGGACGGTATTCCGCCGAGACCGAAAAAAAGGTAATGGCAGTCGTCGAGAAGTACAATTACGCCATAAATCCCAACGCACAGGGGTTAAGAACCAACAGGACAAAAACTATCGGAGTTATAATTCCCGATATCACAAACGAATATTTCTCGCAGATTGTAAGGTCGGTTGAAAGCACGGTTATCCCGATGGGATATAACGTATTTGTCTGCGACAGTGACGAGAATGTTGATTATGAATCTCATCATATTGCGTCACTCCAGTCAAAGGGTGTTGAAGGTATAATTTATTTCAGCGTAAGAAAACCGGGCGACGAAGTTTCAAAGGAATTTACGGTTCCCGTTGTTTACATTGACAGACGTCCGGGTGTTGAATTTAACTTCGTTTCTTCCGACAACGAAACGGGCGGCTTTCTCGCAACGGAGGAGCTTATCAAAAAGGGCTGCCGAAAGATAGTTCTTATTCATGATGTAAACTCTTACTCAACGGTTAACAAACGTAAGCAGGGCTACCTCAGAGCACAAAAGCAATATGGCATTGAGATTGACGACAGCAGAATGGTTCCTTGCAGAGTTTCCTATCTCGATGCGAGGAACACGGTGAAAAAACTTATCGCCGACGGCGTAGACTTTGACGGAGTTTTCTGCACAACGGATTCCATGGCACTTGGAGCACTGAGAGGTCTTAAAGAGTGCGGAAAAAGAGTTCCCGAGGACGTGAAACTGGTAGGCTTTGACGGTATAACACATACCGAGATTTCAGATCCACCGATAACAACGGTCATTCAGGACACAGACCAGCTCGGTAAAAGATCGGTTGAGGTTTTGATGGATCTTATCAATAACAACACGGGTAAGATTCACGAATACACAATTCCCGTTAAGCTTTCGGTTAGAGGAAGCACGGACTGATTAAATAATTTAAGAAAGGGTTCAGCCCTTTTTTAAATAGCTGTTGAGTAAACCTTTACTCAACGATATATACAAATTATTTCCACATAATATATTTCGTAAAGCAGCATTGAGAAAGGAAGGATACCATGAGTACTCTCGTTGAAATGAAAGGGGTAGTCAAAAAGTTCCCCGGAGTTACAGCGCTGAAGGATATTTCCTTCGATATCCAAGCGGGCGAAGTACACGTCCTGCTCGGAGAGAACGGAGCCGGTAAATCGACGCTGATGAAAATTCTTTCGGGCGTTTACCAGCCGACCGAGGGAAAAATAATCATCGGCGGCAAGGAATTCAGCAAGCTCACGCCGAAGGACTCCTATGATAACGGAATCAGCGTTATCTACCAGGAATTGAGCGTTATCAATGAACTTTCGATTCAGGAAAATCTTTTTGTCGGAAAGCTTCCGATGAAAAAGATAGGACTTGCATCGGTTGTTGATTACGGCGAAATGAACAGGAAAGCGAAAGAGCTTCTGGCAAAGATCGGTCTTAACAGAGACCCGAAAACGTTGGTCGAGGATATCAGCGTTTCGGAAAAGCAGCAGGTCGAAATTGCAAAGGCGCTGGCATCCGACAGTAAGGTAATTGTCATGGACGAGCCTACGGCCTCTCTGACAAACAAAGAGGTTGAGCACCTTTTTGACGTTGTCAGAGCACTGAAAAAGGAAGGCAAAGGAATTGTATTTATCTCGCATAAGCTTGCCGAGATTAAAGAAATCGGAGACAGAGTTTCGGTTCTTAAGGACGGTGCTTATGTCGGAACAAAGCAGGTAAGCGATGTTTCGGTTGACGATCTTGTAACGATGATGGTCGGCAGAACGGTTCAAAACACCTACCAGCATGAGGATGCTCCTGATAATTACGACGGCGAGGAGGTAATCTTCGAGGTCAAGAATCTTTCCCGTAAGGACGGAAAGGTAAAGGACGTTTCGTTCAAGCTTCATAAGGGCGAAATAGTCGGTTTTTCCGGACTCGTCGGATCGGGCCGAAGCGAAATGATGAACTCGATCTTCGGTGCCGAACCGAAATCGTCGGGCGAGGTTTTCATAGGCGGCAAGAAGGTCAACATCAAAAGCCCGTATTCGGCAATCAAGAACGGACTTGCGATGGTTACGGAAAACAGACGTGAGACCGGATTCTTCCACAACTTTGATATCAAGCAGAATATTTCGATTCTGCCGTTTATAAAATCGTCAAGTCTCGGCGGTGCCGGCGGACTGATAAGCAGCAAATTTGAAAAAGAATGTGCCGAAGCTCAGAAAAAGAGCCTTAATATCAAATGTTATTCCGTAGATCAGGGTATCACGGAGCTTTCGGGCGGTAATCAGCAGAAGGTAATCCTTGGCAAATGGGTAGCCGCCGATTCACAGATAATTATTTTTGACGAGCCCACAAAGGGTATTGATATCGGCAGTAAGAGTGAAATTTACACCCTTATGCGTAGGCTTGCCGACGAGGGCAAGGGAGTCCTTGTTGTTTCGTCGGAGCTGCCGGAGCTTCTCGCGGTTTGCGACACGATCCATGTTTTCAGAGAGGGTCAAATAGTTAAAACCTTCCCGCACAGAGAAGCAACAGAAGAAAATATCATCAAAGCGTCTACGGCGGATATCGCCTGAATTAGGAAAGGAACGTGAATACCATGTCTGAAAAAATAAAGCAGGTTAAACCTAAGGAAAAACTCACTTTTAATATGATCTGGCAGAAGTACGGAACATTCGGAATTCTTGTAATCTTGCTTGTAATTCTTGCGGTTATGAGACCCGGAACCTTCTTCTCCACAGCAACGATAACACAGATTCTTTCACAGAGTTCGGTTAACATTCTTATTGCGATGGGCGAGTTCTTCGCAATCCTTATCGCAGGTATCGACCTTTCGGTCGGCTCGGTTGTTGCCCTGACCGGTATGGTCTCGGCTCAGATGATGGTCGCAGGCATCAATCCGCTGATTGCAGTTTTGCTCGGCATAATCTTCGGCGGCTTACTCGGCTTCATCAACGGACTTCTTATCAACGTAACCGGACTTCATCCGTTCATCATCACGCTCGGTACGCAATCAATTTTCAGAGGCGTAACACTTATCATCTCAAACTCAAGCGCAGTTTTCGGTTTCCCGAAATCATTTACAAACATTATTTCTTACAAAGTATTTGACCTTCTCCCAATCGTTGCGATAATCGCAATCGTTGTAGCGCTTCTCCTCTCGTTCCTAACAAGGAAAACAAAGGTCGGCAGAAACATTTACGCACTCGGCGGCAACAAAGAATCGGCTTGGTACTCGGGTATCAACGTTAACATGCACACGCTTATCGTATTCATTATCTCGGGTATTTGTGCAGGTATCGCAGGTATCGTCCTTCTCGGACGTGTCGGTTCTGCTGAGCCGGCAGCCGCAACAGGATTTGAAACTTACGCAATCGCAGCTTCAATCATCGGCGGAACAAGCTTCTTCGGCGGTAAAGGTAAGATCTTCGGCGTTGTAATGGGCGGTCTCATCATCGGCGTTATCAACTACGGTCTTAACATTCTCGCAGTTCCGAGCGTTTGGCAGCAGGTTGTTATGGGCTTGCTCATCATCGGTTCCGTTGCACTCGACAGATTCGTAGCTCGCAAGAAATAATCTAACCGCAAAGAGGTGCTTTTTATGAAACCAATGTTTAATCCGTCGCTTATGTGCATGGATCTCCTTGATATAAAAAATCAGACGGAGATTCTCAACGAAAGATGCGACCTCTATCATGTGGATATAATGGACGGTCACTTCGTCAAGAACATTACTCTTTCACCTGATTTTGTAAAAGCTTTCTCAACTATAGCAAAGAAACCTATTGATTGTCACTTGATGGTTACAACACCCGATGATTACATCGAAAATCTCGCTAAGGCAGGGGCAGGCTATATCTGTCCCCATGCCGAAACGATAGTCAACGACGCTTTCAGAATCATGAACAAGATTGAGTCGCTCGGCTGCAAAAAGGGAGTTGTGCTCAGTCCGTCAACTCCGCTCTCGGCAATCAAGCATTATATCAACAAAATTGATAAGCTTACAATAATGTCTGTTGACCCCGGATTTGCAGGACAGCCTTTTATCGAGGAAATGCTTGATAAAATCAGCGAGGCGAGAGAGCTTAAAGAAAAGTACGGCTATAACTATCTTATTGAGGTTGACGGCTCATGCAATCAAAAAACCTTCAAGCGACTTTACGACGCAGGAACGGAAGTGTTCATTGTCGGTTCCTCCGGACTGTTCTCAAAGGATCCGGATCTTTGCAAGGCATGGGATATCATGACAGATGAATTCAAAACCCTGACAGGCGCAGAAATATAATTGATTACCTGCCAAAAGGAGGTGGACAGGATGGGAAATTTAACTTTGGGAATTGACATCGGCGGAACGAATTTCAGGCTCGGTGCAGTCGACGAGGAAGGCAACATCAGTCACTTTGAAAAAAATTCAAGCAGAGTTTTTGATGAGGGCGATGTTGTGGAGATAATTCACAAGGAAATTGAGAATTATATGGACAGATACGGAATCCGTGATTCTGTCAGAGCCGCGGCGGTCGGAATACCGTCAATAGTCAGCAAGGATAAAAAGACAATTATTTCAACCCCGAACCTTAAAGGGTTCAACAATATCCGATTCAGCGACAAGCTTCAGGAAAAGCTCGGTATTCCGGTTTTTCTTGACAGAGATGTAAATTTTCTCCTTATGAATGACATGAATAAGCTGAAAATCGACAATACTAAAACCGTGCTCGGTTTTTATGTCGGAACCGGTTTCGGAAATGCCATCTGCATCAACGGCAAGCTCTATGCCGGCAAGAACGGTGCGGCAGGCGAGCTTGGACACATTCCTCTTTATGATGTTGATGAAGAATGTACCTGCGGCAATATCGGCTGCTCGGAAACAAGATGCTCGGGCAAGAGACTTGAATACCTTGCGGAAAGGTATTTCCCCGATGTTTCGATAAGAGAGGTTTTTAAGTATCACGGAAATTCACCGATTATTTTAAAATTTGTCAAGGATCTTGCAATTCCTATCGCAACAGAGATAAATATTCTTGATCCCGATTATTCAATAATTGCAGGCGGAGTTACTTTTATGGAGGGCTTTCCGAAAGACGTTCTTCTCAAAGCTGTCCATGAAAAGGTGCGCAAGCCTTACCCGGAGGAAAACCTTGAAATCATGTTTACCGAGCATGACCAGCAGAGCGGAATTTACGGCAGCGGAATTTACGCTCACCAAATGTTAAAGAATATTATCTGACGGCAGATTGATCCGTTGGTAGTATTAAAAAAAACGGAAGCTGTTAAAACAGTTACCGAAAAAATTATTCAAAACAGAAAGGATAATCACTATGAAAAAGACACGAATTCTCAGCATTATTTTAGCGGCAGTTATGGTATTTGCACTTGTACTCACAGGTTGCAGCACAGGCGGCAATACAGACAAGAACACAGGCAGCGCAGACTATGCAGTTATTCTCAAACCGCTTTCAAATGACTTCTGGGCAAAGATGAAGGCAGGTATTGAGGAAGAAGCAAAGAAGCAGGGTGTTACTGTTGATATCTTTGCAGCAACAACAGAGGAAGACACAGAAGGCCAGCTCAAGATCCTTGAAAACTGCATCAACAAGGGCTACAAGGCAATCGGTGTTGCTCCGCTTTCACCGACAAACCTTATTAACGGTATTGTTGAGGCTAACAAGAAGGGCATCTATGTAATGAACATCGACGAGAAGATTGACATGGATACTCTTAAGGCAGCAGGCGGCAGCGTTATCGCTTTCGCAACAACGGATAACGAAAAGGTCGGCGAAAAGGGCGCTCAGTATATCATTGAAAAGCTTGCAAACGGCGGCGAAGTTGCTATCATCGAGGGTAAAGCAGGTAACGCTTCCGGTGAATCAAGAAAGACAGGCGCAACAAACGCATTCAATGCTAACTCAAAGGTTAAGCTTGTAGCTTCTCAGCCGGCAGACTGGGATCGTCAGAAGGCTCTTGACACTGCGGCAAGTATGCTTCAGTCAAATCCGAACCTCAAGGCTATCTACTGCTGCAACGACACAATGGCACTCGGCGCACTTCAGGCTGTTAAGAATGCAGGCAAGGACGTTATCGTAGTAGGTACAGACGGTGCAGAAGAGGCTCTCCAGAGCGTTCAGGCAGGCGAGCTTTCAGCAACGGTTGCTCAGGACTCCGCAGGAATCGGTGCAACATCACTTAAGCGTATGATCGAAGCCGTTAAGAATAAGGAGACTATCGACGCTAACGCAACTCCGGAAACAATTCCGGTTGACTCCAACCTTGTTACAAAATAATTAAATAAGGTTCTTTCCTCCGAACTTTATTATATGTAATCTGTAGATTACAAAAGCTCCGGGACACCTACGGCATACTGCGTCCCGGAGCACGAGCAAAAAAATGACGGCTCGATCGGCTCACTTCTTGATATATTTTCCCCTTCTATTTTCCAAAAACTGCTTTACGAGTTTAGATCGACCGACATTTTGTTTGATGGGACTGCCGTGCATTTAGCGAAGAACGAAGAGCAAAGAGTGTTTCGCTTAATGCTATGTTTATGGCACGCTTTGCTCTTCTAAACGCTTTTTTGCCCACTCGCAGTATCAATATACAGCTTCGGGGCAAAGAAAACGTTTTCTTCATCTAAATGCACGACAGTCTCGCAATATATAAATAAATTTATAATCGCTGATTAAATTTCAGCACGGTACAGCGAATGCGTGCCGCAATTTAATCAACGATTATTTGAAAGGTGGTTTTTTCTATGAAAATTGCAATAGGCTGTGACCATGTCGGATTTGAGTTAAAGGGCAAGGTCATTGAGCATCTTAAAGAAAAAGGAATCGAAGTTGTTGACTTCGGCACAAACAGCACCGAGCGTACGGATTATCCTATTTACGGCAAGGCGGTAGGTGAGGCGGTTGCCTCCGGTGAGTGCGATAAGGGCATATTGATTTGCGGCACAGGCGTAGGTATTTCTCTGGCGGCAAACAAGGTAAAGGGTATCCGAGCCGTTGTTTGCAGTGAGCCCTATTCAGCATTGCTTTCAAGACAGCACAATGATACAAATGTGCTTGCCTTCGGCGCAAGAGTTGTCGGACTTGACCTCGCTTTGATGATTGTTGACGCATGGCTCTCCGGCGTTTATGAGGGCGGACGTCATGCAAAGAGAGTACAGATGCTTGCAGATATTGAAAATGAAAGATAATCGGATTGCACCGAAAACGACCGTTGCAGATTTTTTGCGGCGGTCGTTTTTCGGTGCCGGAACCGTGTATATACAGATCTGAGATACCTATTTAAAAGCAGCAATAAGACATAAATCTCCGTAAAGTGCATATTTCACAAAAAAAGCCAACTAATATTGTCTATTAACACCAAGTCAAGCACCTTGCACTTTGACGGAAAATAATTTATAATATTATTTGTGATGGTATAGTCAATTATTAGATTTTGTATAATAGGAGTGTTGCTTATGAAACGTAGGATTTTATCCGTCGCGATAGCGATTCTTATTTTGACCGTCTCGGTGATTCCGGGACTTTCCGCGCTGGCGGCAGGTACGGTGCCGACCTTATCGGGCGGAGTTTATCAAATCGGAACCGCTTCTGAGCTCATTTGGTTTGCCGATGCCGTAAACAGCGGCTCACAGTCAATAAAGGGTAAGCTGACGGCGGATATCCAGCTCAATGCTCCCGGCTCTGTTGCTAACAAGTGGACGCCTATCGGTACGCAGGCAAGTCCGTTCCGCGGAACCTTTGACGGTGACGGACACACGGTCAGCGGAGTTTATGTTGATTCGGGTATTGACTGTGCGGGATTCTTCGGCAGCGTTGTAATTCCGAGCAATACTTCCGGTGATGCGGACGCTCCCGATAAAATGACCTCGGAATATGTTCTTCAGCACACTCAGACAAGCATTAAGAATATAAAGATAACAAATGCGGAAATTCACGGCGGCTACAGCGTCGGCGGTATTGTCGGCTATGCCGAGAACCTCGGGCTTTCCGATTGCTCCTTTGAGGGAGATGTTTACGGCTCGGGTAACAGCATCGGCGGCATCGTCGGTTGGGCATACTATTATACGGTTATCAATCAGTGCTATTCTTCGGGAACAGTCAGCGGTAATCAGCGTGTCGGCGGCATCGTAGGCTATGCAAATGGCAACTCGGTTATAGTAAAGAGCTACAGCAATATGGCTGTTTCCGGCAAATTGAATGTCGGCGGTGTCGGCGGAACTCTCTCGGGCGCATTCCTTGAGGGCTGCTTCTTCCTCGGCTCTGTTTCGGCAGATGATACTGTCGGCGGACTTGTGGGCTACGCCCTTTTCTCAACAGTTTGCGACGCCTATGCAATAGCTCCCGTTACAAGCACGGGAAAAGAGGTTGGCGGTACGATAGGTTCCGTTTACGGCAGCGAATGTGACAGCAACTTCTACAGCTATGAGACTTCGGGCGTTGACGGCACGGCAGGTGTCGGACGTACATTGGCAGACATGAAGCTTTCTGCCTTTGTAAAAGAACTCAACGGTCAAAAAGCATACTTCTGCTTTGACTATACGGAAATCAATAACGGTTATCCCGTTCTTGCATGGATGCTTTCGCTTGATGTTTGGGCAGGCGACCGCTCTGTTCCGCAGAAGAATTCAAGCGGTACATATCTCATTTCAAAACCGTCGGAGCTTGCATGGTTTGCGGCTTTGGTAAACGGTCAGCTCAACGGCATGGATGCAAATCCCAATGCCAATGCAACCGTTACGGACAACCTTCTTATGAACATCAATGTCAATGATGACAGCTTTGGTGTTATTGAATGGACGCCGATAGGCATTGACGAGGCACACGGATATAACGGCATTTTCAACGGCGGCGGCTACAATATCGCGGGTCTTTATACGTCATCAAGCTCGGGCGACAGCGGAAGAAATATCGGTCTCTTTGGATATATCAATACCGGTACGGTCACGAATACGGTCGTGCTTGACGGCAGAATCTCAGGCATTGAAAATGTCGGAGGTATTGCCGGCTATTTAAAAAGCGGTTCGATTCTTAACTGTGCGGTTGACAGTGAGGTAAGCGGTGATAAGGCAGTCGGCGGAATTGTCGGCAATCTCGGCGGCTCAACGGCAAGCGTATCAACGAGCGGTATGCTCGGCAGCATCGTGGGAACAAATTATTCCAACGATAAATCGTTCCTGACAAATGTCGGAGGCGTTGTAGGCTTCAGCAATAAGGCAACGGTAAACAAGTGCTTCAACTATGCGACGATAAGCGCTCCGAATGCAAGATTTGTCGGCGGTATTCTCGGCTACAACTCAGCCGGAACACTTACCAACAGCTACAGCACAGCGGCTCAGACAAGCGGTAACGTCATGGTCGGCGGACTTGTCGGCTACAACAATAACGGCACGGTCAAAACCTGCTATGTTTCAAGCAAAGTAACCGGTTCAAGCCAGGTCGGCGTCGCTTTCGGCAATACTGTGGGTGCAAATGTTTCGGGCATTATATTTGACGGAACATATAAAACAAACCTGTTGACAACGGGTGCAACGGAAAAAACTCCCGCCCAGATGACAGGGTCTTCCTCTGTTTCAAACATCGGATTTTCAAGCTCCGACTGGAGAGCAACCGCCGATGATACGTATTTTTATTATTATCCTCAGCTTACATCAATGTACAACATGTCCTCCGTCAAGGTGATAAAAGACGGTTCCGTGAGGAGCGTAAAGAGAGTTCAGGACAAGTATGTTGCAAAGGTGCAGATAGACGGACGCACGGATACATATTATGAAACCGTTGCGGCAGCGATTGACTATGCTTCAAACACAAGCTCAACTGTTCTTCCGACGGTTTATGTTATCCGTGATACCGAGCTTGCCTCAACCGTAAACATCACCTCGGAAATCGGAATTTTCTCCGAGGACGGCGCGACGCTCACAAGGGCGGCTTCGCTTACCGCTCCGATGTTCAACGTAACCGGCAAGCTGACCTTGGGCTCAAAGGTCTATGGAGACGAAAGCTCGGCTAATTTCTATATCGACGGCAACAATGTTGCGGCAACGGCTTCTGCAATCAAGGTTGCCGAGGGAGCAACGCTTACGGTTCAGCCGGGTGTTGAATTATATGACTTCAAAACCGCAGAGCAGTCAGCGGCAACCGTAATGGGTGCAGTTGTTTATAACCAAGGTACAACGGAGATCGTCGGCGGTATTTTCAGCGGAAATATCGGCAAGTCTGTCGGCGGCGTAATCTATAACCTTGAGGGCACCGTAAAAATCAGCGGCGGCATATTCAGATCAAATGAGGCGACACAGGGCGCAGTTCTTTACAATAACGGCGGACAAACTGTCATCACAGGAGGCTCATTTACCACTAATATTGCAAAGCTGAAGGGCGGCGTTGTGGCATCGTACAGTGTTTATGCAACAACGGCTGTCGGCGGAAAGGCTTCAATGACCGCTAATCAGGCAACCTATGGCGGCGCGATTTGCGCAATGAATTATTCAACGGTTGAAATCAGCGGCGGTACGCTTTCCTCTAACCGTGCATATTCTTCGGGCGGTGCAATTCAGATAGAAACAGGCGCAGAGGTCAGAATCTCAGGCGGCGATATTTCAAGCAACACCTCGGATAAGGCACTCGGAAATGCAATCTATAACGGAGCAACGCTCTCTCTCGACGCTGCGGCTCAGATCGACTCTTCAAATGATATTTATCTTGTCAGCGGCAAGACCGTTGATATAACCGGCAAGCTCACATGCTCCGGATTTGCGGCAACTGTAACGCCGCAAACCTACGCTGAAAAGACAAAGGTTCTCGGCGGAAGTGCAATGAGCACCAACTATATGAAATTCGGACTTTCAAATTCCAACTGGTACACGCTCGCTAACGGTACAATAACCAGCATGGAGACCACAACGGTCGCAAGGGTAAGTAAAGCCGGAGCCTTTTCGGTTGAATACACCGATTTGTCCGACGCTTTTGCGGCAGTCTCGGCAGATGAGACGGCGATAATTACGCTCGTTGCCAATGCTTCGGTAACCTCAACAATTACTGTCAACGGTGACGTAACTCTTCTCTGCGACGATGCGGGCTATAAGGCGATCAGAACAGGCTCATTCTACGGAATAATGTTTGATGTCAAGAAAGGCGCAACGCTGAGATTGGGCAATTCCGTTGCCGATAACGTTCAGCAGTCCCAGAGCGACTATGAATCGGGCACGGATTCCGACGGACTTATGATAATCGACGGAGGCAAGGAGCTGACCGGAGTTGTCGGTGCAGCGGCTGTAAATGTCCAGACGGGCGGAAGCCTTTATATGCACGAGAAATCCGCGGTTCAGAATTGTAAGAACACCACGACCGGTGCAATTACAGTTTCCGGCACAATGTATATCTACGGCGGAACGGTAAGGAATAATGAGTGTAATTACGGCGGCGTTTATGTCAAGGCAGGGGGCAAGCTCTTTACCTACGGCGGCGTTATAGCCGATAATAAATCCGCAACGAGCGGAGACGCAGTCTATTCCCTCGGCAAAGTTACAAGGGTTGTTCAAACATACAGTTACCTCTATGTTGAGAAGGAATATGACGAAGACGGCAACGTTATCGGCTCAAAAGATCCCGTTGCGGCAGGCTCTTCAAAGACAGATATATTGATTAAGAACGGCGACGCGGTCTACAATTCAACGAACATTATCTATATTGACACGGCGACGACGGATATTTATATCACAAGTATGTCGCAGGTTCCCGAACAGACGGAGTTCAAACGCTATGTCATGACTCTTGACTGTGCAAAGTACACTGTCGGCAATGTGATTGTTTCGGGTGAGAATGTGATAGACAGCTACAGTTATTTCAACACCTATGTTGACGGCTATTGCATACTTTATACGGGTAAGCTTGGCATAAACAAGCTTGTTGCGAAAAGCACGGCGGGATTGACTGTTGACAGAAAGAACAATCTGGTTTCAGGCTTCAATTTCAATAATCTGACCGTAAGCAAGGTAGTTTCACTCTTTGAAAATGAGGTAGTTTACCTCAGAGTTTATGATGCAAATAACACCATGCTGAAAAACACGAATAAGGTGACAACAGGCTGCACCGTAAGGCTGATTGACGCTTCGGGCAATGTGATTGATTCACTCACTGTTGTTATTCGCGGCGATGTCAACGGTGACGGCTACATCGATGGCAGAGATTCTGTTATTGTCAGAGCAATTGCAGGAGGAATGTTGAGCGGCGATAATGTGACTGCGGCTCAGACGGCGGCAGGCGATGTCAACTTTGACGGAACGGTAACTTCCGTTGATGCAGAACATATCGACCTCGCAGGCATCGGACTGCAAACAATCGCTCAAAAAGCTTGAACGATTAAAACGGGAAATTGATTTTTCATGCAACAAAACAGTGATTTAAGACATCCGAAAGGGTGTCTTTTTTCATATCTTCACTTCAAAAGTCTGTGAGAAAGAGAGTGATTCAAATACAAGCTGTAACTTGTAAAAATGCAGGATAACATTTTATTGCAAAAATGACGGTTGAAAGCTCCGTTAAATGAGTCTATCGAGTCTTTTTATAAGTGTAAACACTTTGATTTACCCTGAAACACCGACAGGCTACGGAAAAACTCTTTCGGTAACCTTGAACCGATATAAAGAGAAAACCGTCGACCCCGATTCTGAACAGATTACAATAATTGAAAGTGACGATTTGAAAGGATTTGAAAGTATAGCTGTCGCTCAGATAGAATTAAACAGATTAAGAAAACCCAAAACAAGAAAAAAGCCTTATTTATCAACATTTTCATTGATAAATAAGACTTTCAGTAAGTGGTCGGAGTGGCGGGATTTGAACCCACGGCCTCTTGGTCCCGAACCAAGCACGCTACCATCTGCGCTACACCCCGACAACGCTTGAATATTATATACTATAATCATCATAAAATCAAGTGTTTTTCTAAAAAATTTTGATTTTTTTTAAAAAAGCAGATGAATTGAGATAAAGGAAAAATAAATGCGTTAGTGATAGGACATCTATTGCGGTAATTGCTTATTTCCTGCACCGTTATTTTGCAGAGCTTTTTTCTGAAACGTCGCAGGTGCGTCACTTGACTGAGAATCCATTGACTTTTTCGAGCTGTGGGCGTAGAATTACGGCAAGGTGAAAGTGCGGGAATACTGAGGTGAACAGGCGCCGTCCGTCGGTGTGTTTCCGGCTGTCAACTTTAACTTGTTGAAAGGATTGATATTATGATCGAAAAAAATATGCTTGGAAAATTCATCAGAATAAAGAGAGAGAATGCCGGACTTTCTCAAAAGCAGTTTGCCGAACAGCTCTTTGTGACCGAGTCGGCTGTTTCAAAATGGGAGAGGGGAGTTAATTATCCCGACATCACAATGATCTCCGACATTTGCCGTGTGCTGAATATAAGCGAAAAAGAGCTTATTACGGCTTCGGATGACACAGCATATCGGCAGATGAAAAAGCAGTCGGCAAAATATGAGAGAATTCAAAAGCTTACGTTTTGGATCCCGACCTCGGCATACCTTTTAAGTTTTATTATTTGCCTTATTTGTGCCTTATGCGGCGTCATGCCGTTTTCGACACTGTTCATTGTTACGGCAAGTCTTTTTTGTGCATTTCTTTTCTTTCCGTCGGTTACGAATTTTTTCAGTAATCAAAAGCTGCTTGCCTATCTTGCTTCATCGGCGATAGGTGTTATATTGTTGCTTGTTGTATGCGGAATCGCAACAAAGAGCATCACATGGGTCCCGACAGCGGTCATGGGGACATTGCTTGGATATTCTGCCGTATTTCTGCCGATTGTTTTAAAAAAGTATTCAAAAGCAGGATTTGTTTCAACGCATAAAACATTTATAAGCTTTATCGCCGATACGGTGCTGACAATCATTCTCGTTGCAACGGTTCAAATTCTTACACCGATAAATTTACGCAGTGCGGAGCTGACGGTGCTTTATTGTTTCTGTCCGTTGCTGATAACAGGTCTTGTTGTCAGTCTCAGACTTAACGGGCTGATAAAAGGCGGAATTTGTACGGTTATATTCGGTATTTATGCTTTCCTTGCGAACTATTTTGTCGGCTTGGTTTATGATGTGCCGGCAGACATGGCAATCAACCTGTCGGATTGGGCAACATATACCAACGGAAATGTGCTGCTGACTGTGCTGGTCACCTGTATTTTTCTTGGAATTGTGCTGATTGGTTTCGGAATTTGGCAAAATATGAAGAAAAAACAAAATAAATATTGACAAAATATATAAAATATCTTATAATCTGCTTGTAATTATGCGCACTTTTACACCGCTATGCAATCAAAAAGCGATAATTTAATTTATTTTTAAAGCGATGTCAGTGTTATCGCTTTAAAATACAAATTCAGCGGTTAAAATTACGGAGGGATTAACGATGGAAAACATGAATCAAGCAGAAATGAACATGACAGAACAAAAGGTGTCACAGGCTCCTGTTGCACAATTGAGAACGAACAGAGGTTTACTTAAATTGATTCTTCTGTCATTGGTCACATTGGGAATTTACGGATTGATCGTAACGGCACATATCTCGGAAGATGTCAATGTTGTTTGCAGCAGATATGACGGAAAGAAGACAATGAATTATTGGCTTCTTATCTTCCTTATCGGTCCTCTTACGCTTGGGATCGGTTATATTGTTTGGATGCATAAGCTTTGTGAGCGCATCGGTAAAGAGGCTGACAGAAGAGGTCTTGACTGTAAGTTCGGCGCATCAACTTTTTGGCTTTGGAATGTTCTCGGATCCCTTATTGTTGTAGGTCCGTTTATTTTCTGTCACAAGTGGCTTGCAACAGTTAATGCAATCAATCAGGATTTCAATCAGAAGGGTTAATATACATCGCTGAATCGTAAAAAAACAAGTCAACGTATTTGCATTTCCGCATTTACGTTGACTTTTTTTATTTTAAAATGAATTTTTTAACATATTTTGATGTCATTGCGTTGAGCAGACAGTTGTAGGTCATTTTAAAATCTACGACTGAGCCGACTTTATAATCGTTGCTGCAGTCGGTTACGTCAAGAACAACGTGATCACTGCTGCCGCCGACAATTTTCATTCGCTTGTCTGCACAGATAAGTCCGGGCAGGTAAATATCCTGCTTACCGATCGCAACTATTGCACGCTTCATCAGCTTGTCGCAGTCCTGCGGAAGAGTTTCGGGTACACTCGGCTTTTCTTTCAGCTCGATGATTTCGGCTTTAAGAATGAAATTGTCCTCTCTCGCTCCGTCAAAGGGAACATCATAAACGGGAATGTTGCCAAGAAAAATCGACTCACCCATTCGCATATTGTTGATGACTTTCGGCAATTTGCCGTCAAAAAGCATATTTATTGAGCTTGACGCACCGCCGGAAACTATCGGAAGGTTAATATTGTATTCCTTCTGAACTTCATTGACGGCGTTCTCAAACAGAGCCATATTTTTTTCACTCGGGAGCACCTCGTTTACACAACTGAGGTTCGTTCCTACGCCGTAAAGCTCAAGGTTCGGCATTTTGAGGATCTCGCCCGCAAGAGACTTTAGCTCGTTTGTATAGCAGCCGTCACGTAAGTCGCCGCATTCATACATGAGAATGACCTTGTGGCGCTTATTCTGCTTCTTCGCTTCGTCATTCAGTGCACGGAGCACATCAAGCTCGCTGTTAAGGCTGACGTCGGTGAACTTCACAACGTCGCTCACCTGCGAAAGCATAGGAGAGCGAATCAGCCATTTTTCAGCCTTGATATCAACAAATTCCATAAAGTTTTCAACTCTGGAATCGCAAATTGCCTTGATTTTGCCCTCCTCGACGAGGTAGCGCACAAGAGGCTCATAGCCGACAAGCATCTTGGTAACGACCGAGAGAGACATTCCGTTTTCTGAACATCTTTGCTTCATTATTTTAAGGTTATGAAGTATTCCGTCCGGTCTTATTTCGATACATGGAAACATATTTTTACTCCGTTTTCTGATCTATGAAACGTCTTACGGTCTTGAACGAATTGCGCTCGATTTCAAAAAAGCTTTCGTCAAGCGGCTTGCACTGTTCGCAGCCCTTTGCCTTGAGAGCCTCGTTGATTATCTTCTCCGTGTACCACGGATTCTTTACGAATACCGGACCGAGCGCATTGGTGAAGATAACGTTTTTGTATTTTGCACCCTCGGTTTGATCCTTGTCATTGTTGCCCTTGCCGTAAGTGAGCTTTCCGAGTGCGATTGACGGGTCGTTAAGGAAGAAATCAACAAGGTGAATCTGAACCGCCATGATTTCAAAATTTTTGTCCTCGCAGAGAGAGAATTGAAGATCGTCTCCGTAAATCTCGTTGCGTTCAACAGCAGTTGCGTCAAGAAGTCCGAGGCCTTCAACAACAGAGCCGTCGCATCTTTTTGTGGACTTGATGAGAACCATGCCCGTTGTTCCGATTGCAATAATCGGTTTTCCGCTCTCGGCAAAGTTATAAACCGCATCGCCGTATTTTTTAATACTTTTTACTATTGAAGCTGCGGTTTTTATTTCGCCCGCATTCATAAAGATAATGTCGGAATTCTCAAAATCAATCTCCTGAGCGAAGGTGTCAATACGGTTGATTTTAACGTCGAGATCCATTGCCTTTCCGACACGCTCAAAAGCCATGAGATTTCCGCGGTCGCCGTGGAGATTAAGCAGGTCGGGATAAAGCCATGTTATATTTAATGTGTTCATTATTCGTTACCTCCGTACTGCTTTGTGGATTTTTCAAGCTCATGGTATTTCTTGAGCCACGTGATAAGGTAAACATTGTCAACGTCGAATTTGTCAAGCTCCTTGAGAATTGCCTCGTCGCTGTCGTTCGGAAGTATCGAAATGTCATTTCTGTCGATACCCGCATAAATCATTCTGTTTGCAGTGTCATATGCAACGGCCTCGGAGAAGCAGATATAGTGCTTGATGTTGTTCTTTTTAAGTGACTCAAAATCAACGTCAAAAGCGTAGAATGTGTTGGTATAGTACGGGTCGAAGTCCTTGAGTTCCTCCAGACCCATGAGAAGAAGCTTCGGCGAATCGTCCTTTGCGATATAGTCAAGCGCAGTCTGGAGAGTTTCGGGATTTTCCTGTTTGATTCTGATATATTTGAGTGTCTTGGTCTTGTATTTGAGGGTTTCCATGCGGCCGCTTATGTTTTTAAAGTTTGAAAAGCTCCTTTGAAGCTCCTCGTTTGTCATGCCGAGCTTTGTGCAGACGGCAATGCAAAGCGCATAGTTGAAGATGTAGAAAGGCTCCTTGTTCGTTACGGTGAAGCGATATCCGTTGCAGTCGAAGCTGCACTCGGAGAAATCAACGTTCTGAGCGTAGAAATCAACCTTTTTCTCGGATGAAAAATCGCAGCCTGCGCAGTGAAACTTGCCGACATTGTCAACGTTGTAATAATCGAAAATAATCTTGTCGTTGCACTTGGGACAGGGCATTGTTACGTCGTAGAACTTGTCCTTGACGAAAGAATACTGAGTTTTGTCAACGCCGTAGTAGTATACCTTGTCGGAAAAATCCTCGAAGGATTTTGATCTCGGCTCACCGTCATTGAGGAAGAAGGTCATGCTGTCGTTAAATACCTTGCGGAATTTCTGAACGATGTAATCCGGCTCGCCGTTACGCTGAACCTGATCCTTCTGAAGGTTTGTTATGCATATCTTCTTAGCCGGGATATATTTATAAATACCGGCAAGCGAACGCTCGTCGATCTCAAAAGAGAAAAACTCCGTTGTAACCTTGCCTGTAAGCGTTGAATTGCGGATGAGAGCTGTTGCAATTCCGCCTATCATGTTGGCACCCTCAAGATTTGAGCAAACTGTTCTGCCGGAATCTCTGAGAGCGTGAACTATCATATTGTTGGCTGTGGATTTTCCGTTTGTGCCCGTGATAAAAATAACCTTCTCGGGGTCGATTCCCGTAAAATGACCGATGAAATCAGGCATAATTCTGTTTGCCTTTGCGCCGGGCATATTTGTTCCTCTGCCCTTGGCAAAGATATTTGAAAAGAGCATAAGCCCCTTGCCGATGAGCAGAGTTAAGATGAATTTTAGCTTTTGCATTTTGATCCTCCCGAATAAATAAAACGTTCATTTAATTAACGCTATTATTGTATCACATTTAATTGTAAAGTCAACATTGACAGACAGAATGAGTGAATATATTTTTTGGAAACGTATAGACTGAATATAACAATATTTTTTTCTTAATCGCTATTGACAACACCCCCTTTTCGGGGTTAAAATATTCGTATCAATTCAATGGAATTGCCAAAATTCAATGTGAGGTGAGATTTCAGTGAGTAGTGACAGTAGCTACGGGCAACGAAACTTGAACAAATTCAATAATTTGCACAGCATGAATACCGTTGCAGACGTCCTCTCGCGAGATCGGAGCTGAAATTACGCCTGCAGCGCGGTTTTGTGCCGTGCTGAAAGGGGCGCTTAAAATTGGACACTATGGTTGAGATCATCAGCAAGATGCTTGCCAACAACAAATTTTCTGCCATCAAGGAAATGCTCAGCGAAATGAATGTCGTTGATATTGCCGCCTTGATTGAGGAGATGGAGCCGGAAAACCAGGTTCGCCTTTTCCGCTTGTTGCCCAAGACATCATCGGCTGATGCTTTTTCTTATTTGCCCGGCGATATTCAGGGTAATATCGTTGACGCAATCACAAATTCCGAGCTTGAATTCCTTATGGAGGACATGTTCCTTGACGATGCGGTTGACTTCCTTGAGGAGGTTCCGGCAAACGTCGTAACCCGTGTGCTTGCCCACACAAAGCCGGACACGAGAAAGCTTATTAACAAATTCCTTCAATATCCCGAAAATTCGGCAGGAAGCATCATGACTATCGAGATGGTTTCTTTCCCTGAGACCTATACTGTTAAACAGGCGATAGAAATGATAAGAAAAACCGCTCTCGACAAGGAGACGATTTACACCTGCTACTGTATGGACGATAAACGCAAGCTTGTCGGAACGGTTCCGCTTCGCAAGCTCATTGTTGCTCCCGAAAATCAGATTGTTAAGGACATCATGGAGGACGATGAGCAGCTCATTTTTGTCAACACGATGGACGACCAGGAAGAGGTTGCCGCAATTGCGAAGAAGTACGACCTGCTTTCAATTCCCGTTGTCGATAAGGAAGAAAGACTTGTCGGTATCATCACCATTGACGATATCGTTGACGTCATCGAAGACGAGAACACAGAGGACTTTGAAAAGATGGCTTTGCTGTTGCCCTCTGAGGATTCATATCTTAAAACAGGCATTTTCACCCTTTACAAAAACCGAATCGTGTGGCTCCTTATTCTCATGGTTTCGGCAACCTTTACGGGTCAGATAATCGAGGGCTTCGAGGATAAGCTTTCAATGATTGCCGGTCTGACCGCCTCCATTCCCATGCTTATGGACACCGGCGGAAACTGCGGCAACCAGGTTTCGACCCTTGTTATCCGTGGACTTGCCCTCGGCGATATTAACATCAAGGATTTCTTCAAGATTATCTGGAAGGAAATCCGAGTTGCCGTTCTCTGCGGCTTGACGCTTGCCGTTGTTAACTATGCGAGAATGTGGATCATCAAGCTGGTAACGCACAATGACATTTCAAGCAACACATTTATAGTTGTTTGTCTCGCAATGATTTGCGCCGTTATCGTCGCCAAGGTGATAGGCTGTGCATTGCCGATTCTGGCAAAGCTTTTGCATCTCGACCCTGCACTTATGGCAGGACCGATGATTACAACTATTGTTGATGCGCTTACGCTGCTCATTTACTTCGGCTTCGCAACCCTCTTTATCAACGGCGGACTTTTGGTTTAGGTTAAAACAGAATAGTAACGCTTCGTTATCTTCGGATTGCGGAGCGTTTTTTTTGCACTCATCAAAAAAGTATTATATAATCAGCATATATTCTATGTTTCAATTAAGGTTCGGGTGATACAGTTATATCGAAAAGAACGGAGAGGGTGATTTTATGAAGCTTCTATATGCCGAGGACGAGGTGAGCATGTCCGAAGCGGTTGTAGATATTCTGACCTTTCACAAGTATATAGTCGACGCCGTGTATGACGGTGCGGACGCGCTTGCCTATGCCGAATTTATTGACGGCGGAGTAATGTTTAAAATAAAATTCAGGAAATAAAAAATCGCACCGAGTTCACTCAAAATTCGGTGCGTTTTTTATTTATAGCAGAAAATATCTTGGTGCTTATGTAGGGGAGGTAAGATGGAATTATGCTGATTTTGGGTCGATGTGGGCATCGACCTCTATGAGTGGCAAATGCCGAAACTGTTTTATCGCACTCAATCCAACTCAATCGTTCTTCCGAGGTCGAACGAATAAATTACCGTGCCGTGAATTCTTTTGCCTGTGCACTCGTGCAGGGCAAATTCGTACATTTTCAACTGCTCCTTGTAGCGGCTTTTCAGCATTTCCTCGTCCGTTCTGCGGTCGGTTTTGTAATCGACTATAACCAGTCCGCCGTTCTCTTCAAAAGCGCAGTCGACGTAGCCCTGAACAACGATAATTTCATCAGCAGAATTTTCGGCAATGTCGGGATATATATCGCCGGCACGAACTCCGACGGTAACTTTTTTTTCACGCAGGAGAAGCGGTGAATTTTTAATTCTTGTTGCAATGTCATTCTTAAAGAATTTCTTGAGCTTATCACATTCAAGTATCTTTGCTTCGTCCTCGGTCAGGTGATGTTCGGCAACCATGCGCTCAATCTGTTTGTCAACATCAAAGCTCTCGGCAGAATAATCGAAAAATTCCATGAATTTGTGTGTTGCCGTTCCTCTGTTTGCCGGATTCATACCGCTCTTGCTCAAGAATTGCGGCTTCTCGGAAGCAAAGTATTCTGTCGAGAATTCCGTTGATTCAAGGTCTGAGGGTGAAACCTTTGCCATAATGCCTGCAAGCGATGAATACGGGTATTTATACTCGGTTTTGCGCTTTATATCTTCCAAAAGCTCGGGGTCGGCGGCAAGCTTTTCTCCCTCACCGGTACTTTCAACCGGTGAACCGAGCTCTTTTATCAATTCGAAGTGCATATTTCTTGCTGCCGGGAGGGTTATCGGCGAGTTTTCACCCCAAAGTGACGCTGCATCGGGGTGTCGGATAAAACCGAGCAGAAGCCAGTCTGCCATTGAACTTTTTGAAAGCAGAGCAAAGGGCATTATATGCTCCTCTGTGCCGATTTCACCCCTGATTGCGGAAAGCTTCTTTTCCGGATTGTCGTATCTTGTGATGCAAATCAGTCTTTCCTTGGCTCTCGTCATCGCAACGTAAAGAACTCTCAGCTCCTCGGAACGTCCGGAAATTTTTTCGGCAATGTCAATTGCTTTTTTGCCGACGGTCGGATATTTGCATTTGCACTTTGAATCACGCCGCTCAAAGCAGATACCCATATCCGGGTGGTAGGCAGCAACATTCCTTGCAGCATCGCCGTTGAACGGCGCGTTGAGGTCGGCGATTATGCACACGGGAAATTCAAGTCCCTTGCTTTTATGAATCGTCATAATATGCACAACGTCTGCGGCTTCCGAAACGTCTGCAGCGGCTTCAAGGTCGCTGTTTTTGCGCTGAATTCTGTCGATGAAACGAATAAAGCCCGAAAGTCCGCGCTTACCCGAGTCTTCGTATTTCTTTGCGTAGTCAACAAGCATGCTGAGGTTTGCTTTGCGCTGTGAGCCATTCGGCATGGCGGAAGCAATGGCTTTACAGCCTGTTTTTTCAAACATTTCTTCAAGGAATCGGTCACAGGGGAGAGTTGCACTGAGCATACGAAGCTCGTCGATTTTTGAGAGAAATGCAACGCATTTTTCATTGCCGCTGTCGGCAGCTTTCCTTATGCAATGGTAGATCGGCTTTTTGCGTTCGTCAATTCGCATCTGTGCCAGCTCGTCCGCAGTGAAGCCGAAAATCGGCGAGAGCAGAATTGCCAGCAGCGGAACGTCCTGAATGGGATTATCCGTCACTCTCATTAGACTCAGCATGGTGCTGATTTCTGGCGAGGCAAAAAAACCCGACTTACTTTCGATATATGACGGTATGAGGTTTTCGGCAAGTATCTTTTCGTATATTTCGGCTTTTCCGCCGCCTGCCGAGCGCAGAAGAATACAAAAGTCGCGGTACGACGCTTTTCTGTAGCCGTTTTTATCCTTTACCTTCATATCGCCCGAAAGAATTTCGTGTATCTTATCGGCAATGAACTGCGCTTCGCTTTCTCTGCCGACTTTTTCCGCCATATCGCCGAGGATATACATCTCGGCTTCGGGGAAGCTGCTTTCTTCATAATCCGCCGCCGCAACAAGCTGTTCATTCTCGTTGTAATCGACCGAACCCATCTGCCTTGACATTATCTGAGAAAAGAGAAAGTTAACATTTTCCGTAACACCCGAACGGCTTCTGAAGTTGCGGTCAAGCGTTATTTTTGCAGGATAGTTGTCGCACTCAAAATCATTGAGAGTGTCACGCCGTGAGAGGAAAATCTCGGGCATTGCCTGGCGGAAACGATAGATGCTTTGCTTGACATCGCCGACAGTGAACATATTTGTTTCATCCCTCGAAACAGCCCAAAACAGAGTGTTTTGCAGGTCGTTGACGTCCTGATACTCGTCAACAAGGATTTCTTCAAAACGCTCGGCGAAGCTTTCGGCAAGCGCTGTCTTTTCGGCGTTGCCGCTCTCGTCGAATTTCACAAGAAGCTTCAGCGCAAAATGGCATATGTCGGAGAAATCATAGCTGTTTGCCCTTTTTTTCTCCTCGCCGAGGATTTCGCCGTATCGCTTAACCGCTTCAATGAGCTTTTTAGCAACAGGGCGAAGATAATCCATATCGTCTTTATTTTCACTCTCGGACGCACAGAAAAGCGGCGCAAGCTTCTTCAATTGATCGGTAAGAACATTTTTCTGTGCCTTGACCGATTCGGACTGGACAGAGGAATACTTGTTTGGCAAGCGGCCGAGACTGCCGACAGAAGCTGAGGTGACAGCACTGCGTATCTCGTCCCATGAGCCGTTCTCAATCACCTTGGAAAGCTCGTCAAACATTACGGCGTTGTTGGCGATTCCGACTCCGTATTTTTCGCCGACAACGGGATCGTCCTTGCCCGATTCAATCATTTTGCCGCAGAGCATACGGCAATATTCAACCGACTTGGCCGTATAGTTTATGATAATTTTGCCCCACACTTGATCACGCAGGGGAACGTCGGTATGATATGCGCTCGCAAGACTGTCGAGAAAGGCTTCCGGCCTTGCAAAAGCCATTGAATCGTTATAAAGCTTGCATATAAGGTCGGTCAGCGCACTGTCGTCCGTGCCGTTTGCCATTATGCCTACAAGTTCGACGAATTCGGGCGAATTCTCTCTGTAAAGCTCGTCCATAACCTGTGAAACGGCGTCGTCGCACATCAAAGCAAGCTGTGAATTGTCAAGAATGCCGTAGTCCGGAGAAATGTCGATATCATGAAAGTTTTCGCGAACAATGTCGTTGCAGAAGCTGTCAATCGTGCTGATTTTTGCAAACGGCAGCAGGAGTGCCTGACGCTTGAGAAGATCGTTATCGGGAGCCTTGTCGATTTCGGACATGAGCGCCTGATAGATTCTGTCCTTCATCTGTGCGGTTGCGGCTCTGGTGAAGGTAACGATTAAAAGCCTGTCGGCAGGACAAGGCTCTTTTTCATCCATGAGCCTTTCGATAACACGCTGAACCAAAACAGCCGTTTTACCCGAGCCTGCCGCGGCGGAGACGAGAATCGAGCCTTTGCGCGAGTCAATCGCTTTTTTCTGTTCTTTTGTCCATTCAGGCATTCTCATCACCTCCTAATTTCTGCAAGCTTTCGGAATGGTTCGGGCTTGTTATCTCTCTCATCGGCGTATTTTCGTCAACATGGCAAACGTCCTTGTAGTCGCAGTATTTGCAAACATCGTTGTAGGGACTTTGACTGTTGGCTGCATGCGCCGGCATAACGTGAATAATTCCGTTGTGGAGATCAACTGCCATTTTTTCGAGTATTTTTTCACATCGCTTCATCAGAAGCTCCATTTGTTTTATTGAAATAAGATTGCCGCCGTTCGTGCCGTCCTTCTTAATTGAGGCGGGTACAAACATTCCGCTGCCGCTGTTATCCATCATGTAAATCACACGGCTGTCGTCAAGCACCATGCCGTTCATTTTTGTTCCTTTGAGTTTTTTCTGCTCAATCGCTTTTTCGTTCTCGTCACGCTCCGTTTCAACGAAGGGAGCATTAACGGGCATATACAGAATACCAGCAGGGGTAATATTTTTGTAATTCCTGAATCCGTTTTTCCATATGGCGAAAAGATATATAAGCATTTGCATATTCAACCCGTAGAAAACCTCGTTGAGGTCGAATTTTTTTCCTCCGGATTTGTAATCGACAACCCTGACATAGCTCGTTCCGTTCTGTTCGGCAACGTCAACACGGTCAACCGAGCCTTTAATTTTAAGCGTTCCGCCGTCGGGCAGGGGAATGTTATAGGTATCAACCTCGCCGTCGCTGTCAATGCTCAGCTCAAATGCGACAGGAACAAAGTTGCTGTTGGAAAATTCTGCAACAAGCCTGTCAACGACCTCACAAACGGTGAGACCGAGCTGACGGAAAAGGTAATCGAATCTTTCACCCATTTCTTCGCCGGAGGTCAGATTTTCTTTGAAATATTCCTCAAGAATGTCGAAAACGCATTTGTCACGGTCTGCTTTCTCCATGGAGCAAAGTCCGTCACTGCCGTATGCGGAAATCAGCTTTTCAAGTATATAGTGTATCGCTGTGCCCTTTTGCATCGGATCAAGCTCAGCGGTCTTTCTCGGCTGAGCGTTCAGTCCGTATTTGCAGAAATATTCAAACGGACACTTGTGATAAACCTCGGTTCTCGAGGCTGACATATACATGTTGAGCCCGAAAAGCTTGGTTGCGATTTCCTTGTCTCTGATTTTGATTTCTTCTTTGTTAATTCCTCTTTTGAGGGCGGCAAGACGGTCGGAATATCCGGGAACAGCTTCGAAATATTTTTCAAGCGTGCTGTGCAGAACGGTGTTTTTTTGCGTCAGCTCCGCCATGATATCGAAGGCGCTTTCGAAGCTTTCGATCCTGTCGGTGTCGTCAATATCAACGGTGTCAATAACGGTGAGCTTCGGAAAAAGCTTTTTTATCTGAGTGACGATTTCCGAAGGGGAAACCTGTGCGCCGTTTATGTCCTTGCGAAGATATGTGACGTAAAGTCTGTCGGAGGTTGAGCAAAGCGTATTGTATGCTATAAAACGCTCCTCCATCATTTTTTCTTCAAAGCTGTCGTCGGTTTTCAGTTCAAATTCGGCAAGCTCACGCCGCTCGTTCTCCGAAAAAATGCCGTCGGAATTCGGAATCATCGGAAAAACGCCGTCGTTCATTCCGACGGCAAATACGATTTTCGGCGCAGAGGTCTTAACCCTGTCCGCACTGCCGATAGTGATTTCGTCAAGACCCTGCGGCAGGTTGCCTACGGAATAGGTGGAAACCAGCAAATCAAAAAGCTCTCTGAATCTTGACGGCGTGAGTCGCACTCCTTCAAGAGAGTCGGCTATACGGTCGAGCATTTCCATTGTCAGCGACCATATTCTTTCCTGCTCGGAGGCGAGCTCGGATTGTGAACTCTCATTAAGCTTTATCGCAAGCTTTTTGAGATTTTCGCCAACATTCATGTCAATGAGCAGGTAATAGATAGCCTGCGCCGCTTCAAGTGACGTGAAGTTTCTGAGCTTGACTCTGAACTTCTGCAACGGTGCAACGAGCTTTATTCTTGTGTCATTTATTTCCCTGAGCTCGGCGGCATCCTTTTCAAGCATTTTTTCACCCAAGCCGTTTGGGTGAGCAGTCCATTCATCAAGCCATTTTTTACCGTTTATCTGCCACATAAGCGCATAGTTTTCAATCTTTGCGATTTCTTCGATTGTAAGGTCGGTAAGACCTGTTTTTGCAAGTCGCATAAGCGCGTCTGTCGAAAAGCCCGATGCACCTATTTCAATCGCACTCCTGACAAATTCAATCAGCGGCTCAGAGGTTATCGGTTGACGCTTGTCCTCGAAAACGGGAACGCCGTTCTTGATAAGGGCAGAGCGAATCTGCCTTGAATAATTATTTTCGCTTCGCGAAATTACGGCAATGTCACGGCAACGAATATTTTCGGTTCTGATGAGTCTTTTGATCGTGCAAGCGACGAACTCACATTCGCTTTCAAAATCCTCCGCCGAGCAAAGAGTGATTTTTTTCGTTTTTTCACCGTATATTTCGGCACCGCCCGAGTAGAGACCTTTTTCAAGGGCATTAAGCTCGGGGTCAATGCTGCCATCACGGGTGAGAAGCTCAGGCTTCGCAATATCTGTTCCGCTCTTTTGTGCACAGCGGATGAGCTTGCGCTTTGTTCTGAACGTGTGGGCAAAAACACCGAATTCATCATCTGCTTTGTCAACGCAAAGCGTCACCCAAGTTTCGGCGGATTGGCGCATAATTCTTTCGAGCACGGCATATTCCTGCGCCGTGAAGCCACGAAAGCCGTCAACGAAAACCTCTGCACCGTCAAAATCTCTGTGTTCGTCCAAAACGTCGCAAAGAATATCAAGCGCACAGTCATCGTCAAAATAATTCTGCTCAACCAGTGCGGTGTACGTCCTGTCGATAAGCAGTATTTCGCCGAGCTTATCTTTAAGAAGCGACGGCTTCAGCTTTGCGAGCGTCTCTTCGATTTTATCGGAGGTCACAGAGCACTGACGGAAATCTTTAAGAGTTTTGAGCATCTGCAAAATTACGGCCGGACTGTATCTGTGGCGTGAATAGACCTGCAAATCGTCACCCGCTTCGTCGAGAGCGACACTCATCAGCATGGCACGGGTGCTGTCGTCAAGAGACTTTTCGGAATTCAAACCGTATTTCTTCAAAAGATTCTTTGCAAGGAAAGAGAAGCTGACAACATTGACCCTGTCGGCACCCCGAGCACCGAGCATTTCAAGCATTTTTTTCTCCGTATGGAAGGAATACTGCTCCGGAACGACGAGTGTAACCTCGCCGCCCTGTTCGGTTATTTTGCGAATTTCTTCATAAATGCGTGCGGTTTTTCCGCAGCCGATCCGTCCTGTTACAAGTCTGAGCATATTTTCCATTTTCCTCCGTGCTTTAATGATATAATTATATAATAATCGAGCATTAAAAGCAACAATTAAAACAAATCGACAGCACCGAAAAAGGTACTGCCGATAAGATAAGTTATATTATGTTAAGTAAACCTGTTTTGCTCGTGAAAACATTTTCTTCGTCAAACTGTTTTTCCCGCTGACGTTCAAGCGTTCTTACCGTTTCAATTTCATTGTCGTCGGCATATGCGCCCGTGATCGCCACCGTAGCAACCTCGGAAAATGAGCTTGTCGCCTTTTCGTTGGCTGCGTAAGCGACTATCTTGTAGAAGTATTCGCCCGACCGATTTGCAGAGAAGTCGGTGAAGCTCGTACCTCTTACGTCGCTGATTGCAACATAAACGCCGTCAACGGCTCTTGAACGGTAAACAACATATTTTTCCGCTCCGTCGACCTTGCTCCATGTGAGATTTCCAAAGCCGTTTTTATCATTTTCGACCTTTGAAACAACCGGCGCAGGAAGCTTTGCCGTGATGTACATGATTTCGGTAATGTCGCTGTCATATTTTTCTTTATCAGCAAGGGTCTTGAGCTTGTAATAATATCTGTGACCCTCTTTAACGTCCTTATCAATGTAGCTTGTTGTGCTACTGTCAAGCTTTTTATGTTCCTTGAATTTACCGTTTGAGCTTTCGCATCGGTAAATTATGTAACCCTTTGCTTTGTCAACCTTATCCCAGCTTATGCCTATTTCGTCCTTGGCAATATTTGTCAGCTTGATATTCTGCGGTTTGCCGATCAGAACGTTGACGTCAACCGAGGAAAAAGCCGAACCGTAATTTGTCGTTGCCGTGAGAGTAACCTTGCCGTAGCCCATGCCGGTTATAATTCCTGTATTGCTGATAACGGCAATGCTCGGATCCGAGGATTGCCATGTTACGCCTTTATCGGTCGAGCCGACAGGGAGCTGCGCCCACATGATTTCGGCAGTCTGACCGATACCCACGTTAATTGAGGTTTCGCTGAGAACAAGCTGCTGAGGAACGTCACTGACCGTTACAACGGCATACATCGGGCCCGTGTAAAGATTGCCGTTTATCGTGGCATACGCTCTGTAATAGTATGTGGTTTTCGGCTTAAGCTTGCCGAATTTTTTTGAAACGCTCATGCTCAGCGGAATTTCCTTGCTTGATGATGACGAAACAACGGGATATTTTGTAAGGTCATTTTTGTCAGCGCCGAAGTAGAAGCCTGCCGCCGAAACATAGTTTCCGCCCGTATTCCTGATCGAACCGTTCAGCGTTGCGTCGCTGCTTGTTATACCTGTCGCCGTGGTGGTTACAACCGAGAGATTACTTCCGTATGCGGTTGAATTGGAATGCGAACCGCCCGAGGAAGAAACGGAAGCCGCAAAGGCGTATGAGCCGACATAGGTTGAAGCGTCGTTATATTTCGGAACTCCGTAGCCGAGGACATAGGAGGCATTCAGCTCTCTTGTTCTGCCGTTGCACATATAGCCCTCGTCGCCGTCCGTGTTGCCCTCAATGGTATAGAGACTGCCGCCGGAAACGCCGGTTACGATTCCAATGTGCTGTGCACTTGAGCCGCCGCTCCAATTAAAGAATACCATATCGCCCGGTTTGGGAATATAACCCGAGGAGCGTGAATAATAAATCGACCTGCTTTGATACCAGTCGGTAAGCGTTACGCAGTTGCCGAGCCGAGGAACGACAGAGGAAGGGATGCCTGCCTGAGAAGCGCACCAGGATATGAAGTAAGCGCACCATGCGCCGTTCGGCTCACCGAAGGAAGCACCGTATTTTGTATAGCCGCCGTCGCTTGCGGATGAAATCGGATTACCGGAGCTGTCAAGTTCCGTATAACCAAGCTGGGTTTTTGCAACACCTATTAAGTCTGCAATGTGCGAACCGGTGTTTCTGTGAGTATTCGGATAGTAGTCGGGATAGCCGGCCGCCGCCGCTTCAAACGCAACAGAGAAGCACAGCGCAACTATCATAAGCAATGCGCCGATACGTTTTATGCCGTTTTTCATTACGTTCACTATCCTTTCTTAAGACAATTTGTGCTGTGTTGCCTTTGTCCGTATAATTTTATTTTATCAAATTGCCCGTTATATGTCAATGGAGCAACGTGGTAATGATGCCTGTCAGAGTTCCGAGAATCATCAGTCCTGCGAGGACGAGAGCAATTATTTTAGTTGTGCTTCTGTTCATTCTTTTTGCCTTTCTTTTTGAAAAATCCCGCTTTTGAGAACGCCGTGATAAACATTCCGGTGAGTGAGCCTGCCGCACCTATTATAAGGTCGATCATTGTGTCGATGAGTCCCGCCTCGGTATTGAAGCCCGAGCGCTGAAGATTAAGACCGTAGAGCCTGTCCATTGTGAATTCGTAAAACTCCCAGCCTGTCAGGAGCATTACGGAAAACGCAAGGCCGAACATTGCGGCAAGCGCCGGACTGAGCTTCTTGTCCTTTGGCTGTCTGCTTTGGATTATGACGGCGAGCTCATAGCTGCCTGCGGCGGCGATATAGCCTGCAAAGAAATGCTCGGGAATATCTATGTGCTCAAAGGTTGTGAATTTATTGATGGTAGAGCCTACGACGACGCCGAAGCATATCAAAAGATTGAGCATCGTCTGCACACGGTGCGGAAAGAGTGTGATAAAAGTTTTTCCTCCGAGAAGCTGAAAGAGATCCCACAAAAAAGTAAAAATTATCGCAAAAACCGCCTCAAGAAATTCCGTTGTGTAGCCGGTTAAAAGCATGACTGCGCCCCATATGAAAAGGAGCCCTCGACACACATACCATGTCACTTGAACGGCGGTAGGTAATTTCGGGATTGAATTCAATGTTTTTTTCTTCATTTTAGCACCTTATTTTTTTATGATCTTCCGCCTGTAACGATATTTAACAGCTTGGGAGCGATTTTTCCGAGCACAAAGTGAATGAACGCTGCAGCGGCAATTATAATTATAATGAATAAAAAGCGAAGCATAAGGCTTGCAAAGAACGCATACGGTATTTTTGACACGGCCGGGATCAAAAATCGCCTGAATTCAAGAAGCGGCTGATGAATTGCATAGACGAGAAATGAAATTCGATAAGCTTTTTTGCCTTCAAAAGCCGTAAGGTCAGGCATAAAATACAAAACCAGCACCGGAAGAATTCTGACAAGCGAATCCTTTGCAATTCCCGTGAAAGCCCCTTCCAAAAGTATGCCTGCAAGAAGCAGAGACAGGATATATTTTATCTTATCGGTTCCGTCGGAATTCTCCGAGAAATGACCCATAAACGCTCCGATGAGAAACGACGGGAGATATGAAAAAACCAGCCTGATATATCCGTAGGAAAGAATTTGCCTGCTAACGATGTTGTCGGTGTTGTCCAGGCAATATATAAGCACGGTCAAAGCCACGGTTGCGAGCCAGCCGATGTTTTTATTTTTGAATAACAAAAGAAAAAGCGGCGATAAAGCGGTCAGCAAAAACAGTGCGTAGAGATACCAAAGCGCACCGTTCGGCGGCAGGCTTTTCATCAGAAATACGCCGCAGAGCAAATCTTGAAAAAGCTTGGAAGGAACAATTGAATTGTGACGTATAAGAGGTATAACGATCAGCGGAACAATTGCGGCAAATTCCCAGATGAAATACGGCACCAAAAGCGAAACCGCACGTTTTTTTAACTTCTCTGCATAATTCTTAAAAGTCAGATTGCGAAAAAGCAGGAATCCGCTGATTGAAAAGAACCAACACATAGCAACAAAAGCCAAAGCTTCGGCAGATGAATCGACAATACCGATTGCTTTACCGTCAAATGAGCCGAAGGGCTTGCCGCTGTAATTGCAATGATAAAAAACAATTATAAGGGTCATAATAAATCCGACGGATTTTATTGTACTGCTCATTTTCTTCGTAATCAAGCATTTACCCCCTCAGATATCCGCAATATTTACATTATATCATCTGTAAACCCATTCGTCAACAAATAAGAAAGTAAAGATGATAATAAAAACAGTTGCATTTTTTATAATAAGGTTTTATAATAATTGACGGAAACCAATAAAAGTGAGGTTGTTTAAAATGTCAAATCAGGTTTTAGTCGAAACATCGGCTCGCCATGTTCATGTCACACAGGAAGTTCTTGAAACTCTCTTCGGCAAGGGATATGAGCTTACCAAAAAGAAGGATCTTTCTCAGCCGGGTCAGTTCGCTTCAAACGAAAGAGTTCAGGTTATCGGATCCAAGAGCAGCTTCCCCGCTGTATCAATTCTCGGCCCCGTTCGTCCCGAGACTCAGATTGAGCTTTCCGCTTCGGACGCCCGTTCGATCGGCGTAAACGCACCCTGCCGTGAGTCGGGCGATATCGCAGGCAGCGGCGCATGTAAGCTGGTAGGCCCCGCAGGTGAGGTCGAGCTCAGTGAGGGCGTTATCGTTGCAAAGCGTCACATTCATGCAACTCCCGAGGATGCCGAAAAGTTCGGTCTCAAGGATAAGGAGATAGTTTCCGTTAAGATCAACTCCAACGGACGTTCGCTTGTTTTCGGTGATGTTGTCGTAAGAGTAAGCCCCAAGTATGCTCTTGCAATGCACATTGATACAGACGAGTCAAACGCTGCTTTCGCAACTCCCGGCATGATGGGTGAGATAATTAAATAAGCTGCAAATTTTAAAAAGACTGCTCCGAGTGCTTCGGGGCAGTTTTTGTTGAGATGTGTTGTATAGGTTTGGTAAAAGCACAATTCGTAGGGGCCGATGCCTACAGCGACTCAAGTTCGGCAGAAGCCTCCCATTGGCACCTTGCAGGGCGGGAATATTCATATGCAAAAAAGCTTGACTAAACCACAAGATATAGTGTAAAATATACTTTGTATCTTGGAAAGTATTGCTTTAGAGAAAGGAATGGTCATTTTTATGGCAAAAAAGACAAGCTACGGAAATAACGATATTGTGGCGCTCAAGGGACCCGACCGGGTTCGTAAACGTCCTGCCGTTATTTTCGGCTCCGACGGATTGGAAGGTTGTCAGCATTCCGTTTTTGAAATTTTGTCAAACTCAATTGACGAGGCTCGTGAGGGATTCGGCGATAAAATCATTATCACGCGCTTTCTCGACAAGTCGGTTGAAATTCAGGATTTCGGCCGAGGAATTCCGGTTGACTATAACGAGAAAGAAAAGAACTATAACTGGTTCCTTGTTTTCTGCACTCTTTATGCGGGAGGCAAATACAACACGAACAACGGCGGCAGCTATGAATACTCACTCGGTCTTAACGGACTCGGACTTTGTGCCACCCAGTTCGCCTCGGAGTACATGGAAGCCGAAATTCATCGTGACGGCTGGTGCTATAAGCTCAATTTCAAAAAAGGCAAGGCCGTCGGCGAAATGGAAAAGGAAAAATACACCAAGAGGGACACGGGCTCACGCATAAAATGGCGCCCGGATCTCAAGGTCTTTACCGATATCGACATTCCGCTTGAATATTATCAGAGCACTATTAAGCGTCAGGCTATAGTCAACGCAGGCGTTAAGTTTATTCTCAAAAATCAGCTTAACAAGACTCAGTTTGAAACGTTTGAATATTGCTATACGGACGGTATCACGGATTACGTCAAGGAGATTGCCGGCGATAACGCAATGACAAGTGTGCAGACGTGGAAAGCCGAGCGTGTCGGACGTGACCGAGACGACCTCAATGACTATAAGGTGCTCATCAATTCGGCGCTTTGTTTCTCAAACAAAAATCAGCTTAAGGAGTATTACCACAATTCGAGCTGGTTGGAGCACGGCGGCGCACCCGAAAAGGCGGTCAGAAATGCGTTCACATATCAGATCGACGCTTATCTCAAGGCAAACGGAAAATATGTAAAAAACGACCCGAAAATCAAGTTTGAGGATATCGAGGACTGTATGATTCTCGTTATTTCCTCGTTCTCAACCCAGACCTCATACGAAAATCAGACGAAAAAGGCTATTACAAATAAATTTATTCAGGAAGCGATGACGGATTTCTTCAAGCATCAGCTTGAAATCTATTTCATAGAGAACAGGGCAGAGGCTGAGAAAATCGCCAACCAGGTGCTCGTCAACATGAGAAGCCGAGTTAAGGCGGAAACAACACGTCAGAGCCTTAAAAAGACGCTTTCAACCTCAAACGACCTTGCAAACAGAGTTCAGAAGTTTGTCGACTGCCGCACAAAGGACGCAAGCGAACGTGAGCTTTTTATCGTTGAGGGTGATTCTGCTCTCGGTGCCTGTAAGCAGGCGAGAAACTCTGAATTTCAGGCACTCATGCCCGTCAGAGGTAAGATACTCAATTGTCTGAAGGTTGAGTACGACAGAATTTTTAAGAGCGAGATCATAACAGATCTTATTAAAGTACTCGGCTGCGGCGTTGAGGTCAAGAGCAAGGCGATGAAGGGTCTTGCACAGTTCAATCTCGATATGCTCAGATACAATAAGGTCATTATATGTACAGATGCCGACGTTGACGGTTTTCAGATAAGAACGCTTATTTTAACGATGATATACAGACTTATGCCGACCCTCATTGAGGAAGGCAAGGTCTTTATTGCGGAAACTCCGCTTTATGAAATCAACACGAAGGATCAGGTATGGTTTGCCTATACCGAAAAGGAGAAAGCGCAGGCTCTTGAGGAGATAGGAAATCAGAAATATACAATTCAGCGTTCAAAGGGACTCGGTGAAAATGAGGCGGATATGATGTGGATGACGACAATGAATCCCGAGACTCGCCGCCTTGTCGAGATTCTTCCCGAGGACGCAGAGAGAACGTCACAGATATTTGATATGCTGCTCGGGGACAACCTTGCAGGACGTAAGGAGCACATTGCCGACAACGGACATCTTTATATCGACATGCTCGATTTAAGCTGAGAGGAGTGGTATGAATGGCTAAGAAAAAGAAAACGGAAAAGCCCGTTGAAAAAATGGATCAGAATACCCATATTCTCGGCGCAGGAGAGGTTTTACGTCAGAATATCACCGATACGCTTGAAACGAACTATATGCCATATGCAATGAGCGTTATTCTTTCACGTGCAATTCCCGAGATTGACGGTTTCAAGCCCTCTCACAGAAAGCTCCTTTATACAATGTATAAAATGGGGCTTATCAACGGAGCAAGGACAAAATCGGCGAACATCGTCGGTCAAACGATGAAGCTCAACCCCCACGGCGACGCTGCGATTTACGATACGATGGTTCGTCTTTCGAGAGGCTACGAAGCGCTTTTGCACCCGTTTGTTGACTCAAAGGGTAACTTCGGCAAGGCGTATTCAAGAGATATGCAGTGGGCGGCTCCGAGATATACAGAGGCAAAGCTCGCGCCGATCTGTACGGAGCTTTTTGCCGAAATTGATAAGGATACGGTGGATTTTGTCGATAACTACGACAACACAATGAAAGAGCCGAGCCTTTTGCCTGTGCGCTTTCCGAGTATTCTCGCCAACCCGACGACAGGTATTGCCGTAGGTATGGCAAGCTCAATTTGTCCGTTCAACCTTCGTGAGCTTTGTGAAACGACGATTGCGCTCATTAAAGATCCCGAAGCCGATATTTCCGAAACGCTTAAGGCTCCGGATTTCGCCGGCGGCGGACTTCTTCTCTATGACAGAGATGTTATTGACACGATTTACAAAACAGGTCGCGGCGGCTTCAAGATAAGAGCGAAGTATAATTACGATAAAGACGGAAAGTGCATTGATATCACCGAAATTCCGCCGACAACGACTGCCGAAGCGATTATCGACAAGGTTATCGAAAAATTTAAGTCCGGATCTCTGCGTGAAATCAGCGATATCCGTGACGAAACGGACAAGTCGGGACTTAAAATTACAATCGACCTCAAAAAAGGCACGGATCCCGACAAGCTCATGCAGAAGCTTTATAAGGCTACTCCTCTCGAGGATACATTCTCCTGCAACTTTAATGTACTGATTGCGGGTGCGCCGAGGGTCATGGGAGTTGGCGAGATACTCAACGAGTGGATAGCATTCAGAACAGAATGTGTCAAGCGCAGAGTTTATTTTGATTTGAGCAAGGCTAAAGACAAGCTTCATTTGCTTGAAGGTTTGCAAAAGATTCTTCTTGATATCGACAAGGCGATTAAAATAATCCGCTCGACCGAGGAAGAAAGCGAAGTTGTTCCCAACTTGATGATTGGCTTCGGTATTGATGAAATCCAGGCGAATTATGTTGCCGAGATAAAGCTTCGTCACCTCAACCGTGAGTATATTCTCAAGAGAACGCAGGATATCGAACAGCTCAGAGCCGACATTGAAAAAATGGAGGATATCTTAGCTCATAAGTCGAAGATAAAGAAGATTCTTGTCAATGAGCTGACCGATGTTGTAAATAAATACGGTCAGGACAGAAAAACCCGGATCATATTCGCTTCAGAAGTAGCCGAGGAGGAGACCGAGGAGGAAATTCCCGATTTTCCTGTAACCCTTTTCTTCTCAAAGGAGGGCTATTTCAAGAAGATAACGCCGCAGGCGCTCAGAATGAGCGGCGAGCAGAAGCTCAAAGAGGGCGACGAAATGCTGCTTGAAATCGAAGCGACTAATAATACGGATTTGCTGTTCTTTACGGATCAGTGTCAGGTATATAAAGCAAAGGCTGCCGATTTTGACCTCGGCAAAGCGAGCCAGCTCGGCGATTTCGTTGCAAATAAACTCCAGATGGACAGCGGCGAAAACGCAATTTACATGGTTTCAACGCTCGACTATAAGGGCTATGTGATGTTCTTCTTTGAAAACGGAAAGGTCGCCAAGGTTGACCTTGCGTCATATCAGACCAAAACGAACAGAAAGAAGCTTATCAAGGCATACAGCAACAAGTCACCCATAGCGGCAATAAGAAAGATTGAAGAGGACTGCGATCTTGTGATTGAATCAACGGCAGGCAAGCTGCTGCTGTTCAACACAGGGGCAATAGTTCCAAAGACAACCAAGGACACTCAGGGTGTTGCGGTCATGACGCTGAAAAAGGGTCATGTTGTTAAACTCGTCAGGGATTATCGCAAGGGCGAATTTGCAAAGCCCTACAGATACAAGACGAAAAATCTTCCTGCCTCGGGAGCAACCCTGAGCGCAGAGGACGCCGGTGAACAGCTTTCACTGATATAAAGGCAACACCGCACAAACTGACAAAAAATTTTGCTACGCAATTCGCACATCTCAATTTGTGCGATATTGTCCGAAAAAAATCGCCGCTCACTTTAAAAAGTGAACGGCGAACAGCGGAAAACTGCAAACGCCGGTTATTTATAATTTCCGCTGACAGCGGCTTGTTTTTGCCGCCTGATATTATAATGAACCGATTTTTTGCAATAATTCATTGAAATACTTTGCTTTCTGAAAAAATTATGGTAATTGCTATTGCATTTTGTGAAAGTGTGTGCTAAAATAAATCGGTAAAAATACTTATGGAGGTTTGATTATGAGTGCTTTGCAGTATGTATTCGGAGCAGTTCTTATAATTCTTGCGATTTTCCTTATAATTGTTGTTCTTCTTCAGGAGAGCCGTTCGGCAGGCCTTTCGGGAGCTATTTCCGGCGGTGCCGACACATTTTTCGGCAAGAGTAAGGGCAGAACTATGGAACAGAAGCTCGTTAAGCTTACAAGAATTTCCGCAATCGCTTTCTTTATTCTTACACTTGGCATTACGATTTTCTTCATGTTCAAGTATTGATTAAAATTCAAAACAAATGAAGCAGGTAACTTCGGTTATCTGCTTTTTATTTTGCTCATTTTTTATGGGCAATTTTTTTGCAAAAAATTTATTCTCTAAACTTCAGCTAAGGTAAGCCCGTTATGCTATAGACAACAAAAACAGCAAGGGAGTGATAAACATGAACCTCAGACACGAATTTAAGCACGAGATAGGCTATTGCGATATGCTCGCTTTGAGGTCGAGGCTGTCGGCTGTTATGCAGCAGGATCCTCACGCAATCAACGGAAGATACAAAATTCGCAGTCTTTATTTTGATAATCATGACGACAAGGCTTTGCTCGAAAAGGTGAACAGCGTTGACCGACGTGAAAAGTTCCGCCTTCGATGCTATAACGGCGACACAGCTTTGATTTTTCTTGAAAAAAAGATAAAGGTCAACGGACTTTGCGCAAAGGAGCAGACGGTTGTTGATCGGGAGCAGGTAATGGCTATCGTCAACGGAAATGAATTTGACAACGGCGGGAATGAACTTTTGAAGGATTTCAGAATAAAAACCGAAACGCTCGGGCTGAGACCGAAAACAATCGTTGATTACGTACGTGAGCCGTTCGTTTTCCCGGTCGGAAATGTCAGGGTGACAATGGACTACAACATCAGAACCGGAATGAACTGCACGGATTTCTTCAACAGCGACTGCGTAACCGTTCCGGCAGGGGAGGCGCCGATAATTCTTGAGGTCAAATGGAATGAAGTGCTTCCGTCACTGATAAGAGACATAGTGCAGATTCCGAGTACACGCACATCGGCTTTTTCAAAATATGCGGCATGCCGTGTTTACGAATGAAATAAAAAATAAAAAAGGAGTTGCTTTTTATGAGTTTTAACGACATTTTCAAATCCAGCTTTTTGGAGAACATAACATCCGTTTCACCGCTCGATATGATGATTTCCCTGGCACTTGCATTCGGCATAGGCCTTTTCATCTTTTAAAAAAACCTTCGCCGGCGTAATGTATTCGTCAAGCTTCGGCGTAACTCTTGTGGCACTGACAATGATATCAACCTTTGTAATTCTTGCCGTAACCTCGAATGTGGTTCTTTCACTCGGTATGGTCGGTGCGCTTTCAATCGTAAGATTCAGAACGGCAATCAAAGAACCGCTCGACATTGCGTTTCTCTTCTGGGCAATTGCATCAGGCATCGTTCTTGCCGCATGTGCAGGTGTTCTGATACTCGGAGTCGCATTAGCGTTTGTTTACAGAAAGAAAAGCTAAAAATAAGGGGCGGTTCAATGTAAACTGCCCCTTAAAGTTATTTGATAATTTTTACATATTTCGGATCGTTTGATCCGTGATAATCATATACTACATTTGTTTTGCGTATCCGATATATTTTTATTTTGTCGGATTTTTTAAGCAGTACGGTTCCTATGTATTCCTTTGGCATAAAGGGCGGAAATTCTTTCCTGAGTGTGCAGTGCCAAAAGCTCGTTTTCAGTGAAACAAGATCACAGCCGATTGTCACAATGTATGTGTATTTCGAAGTATCAAGCTCCAGTTTTGACGGATCTATGCCGATATCCCGCAAGCGTTCCGGGGATGTGCTTATGACTCCGTTCTCATAATCGCTGACGGAAAACCAGAAAATATTTTGCATCTCTTCGCTGATTTCCTGCGGCTTGTCAAAGGAATAAACCTCGGTAAAATTATATCTGTGCTCAAGAAATATTGAATTAAGAACAACAATTGTCAAAACTATTGCAGCTATTATAAATAATTTTCTTTTTCCTTTCATCTTTTCCGCTCCCTAAATCAACCGTCATAAACGCCCATTATAACAATACCGGTGACGGTGAGAAGGATGCACACATAGTGTTTCCACGAAAGCTTTTCCTTAAGGAAAATTCTGCCCCAGAGGACGGATGCAGCGCAGTAAGCGGAAATAATCGGCGCCGAGAGGGCAAAGTGCTCACTGTCGGCAATGGCATAGATATATGCAAACTGACCTGCCGTTTCAAACGCTGCGCCGATATATTTCGGAGCTTCCTTTTTCGGAAAGAACTTATCCTTCTTGATGAATTTAACATAAATGAAGCAAAGTATGCCGCAGATGAGGAAAGTCAGTTCATATGAAGTGTTGGCGGCATCCTCATCAAGCTTTTCAAGAACAAGGCTGTCGGCAAAAGATCCGAGTGCATCAAGCAGACAGTAAATAACCGGCAAGAGAATTGCGAGAACACTTTTTGTATATTTATAGTTGCTTTTGCTCTGACGTGCCGCTCTCAGGTCATCATCCTCTGTCATTTCGGCAATGCTGAGTCCGACAATGCCGATGGCAACAAGGGCGATTGCAATGTACTGAGCCCTAACGAGTACTGCCATTCCTGTGATTATGCTGATAATAGAAGCCAATGAACCGGATGAATTGCAGATCGGGGAGGAAATCGAAAGCTCGATAAAACGAAGTCCGACATAGCCGATCGTCATTGACGATATGTAAAGGAATGAGACGGGCAAATAGGTGAGCATGGTTTGAAAAGTGAAGTCAACGTCGGTAAAAATAAGCGTGTATGCAGCATGAAGGCCCATAACAACACCGACTGCGGTGACCATCTTCAGTGCACTGTGTTTATCCTTTGAGTCGGCGCAGCCGATTTTTGAAAATAAATCCGAAAAGCTCCAGCAAAGCAGAGCTGCAATAGAAAAAATAAACCATTTCATAATAATAACAACCTCAATATACTAATTTTTTTTCAACATATAGCGTCCCGTCGGCAAGGCTGATTTTGCCTAATCCGAGGAACTTCTTTGCGGGAGAATAAACACGGCAGAAGCCGTCGCTTTTTTCGCCCTTGATTCTGTTGAGGTCGAGCTCTCCTCCGTTTTCAAAGCGTATCGACTGCTTTTCGCTGACATTGACGGCAGTGTAGCAACGAAGCATTTCGTCACACGGGGTGATCAGTTCGTCAATTCGTCCTTCGTCGGCAAGCCGCTGAACGGTTTCAAGTGTAACGGTTTTGTCTATTGAAATTCCGTTGGCTTCAATGCGTCGCAGTGCGGTTATCGTGGCGCCGCAGCCAAGCTCGGAACCGATATCTGCGGCAAGCGAGCGTATATACGTTCCGGCACTGCATGAGACCTCGATCTCAAACTCGTTGTTTTCGTCCGGAACGTCGAGAAGCTTTATATAGCGAATAACCACATTTCTTGCTTCTCTTTCTATTTCGATGCCCTGACGGGCAAGCTTATACAATCTGACGCCGTCCTTTGAAACAGCGGAATACATCGGAGGAAGTTGACTTATTGAGCCGACAAAACGGTTGATTACCCCGTTGAGTCTGTCAACGCTGACGTTAACAGGATTTTTCTGAAGCACCGTACCTGTTATATCGAGCGTGTCTGTGACGGTGCCGAGTAAAATTTTTGCACGGTAAGCCTTGTCGTGAGTCGGCAGGTACTGTGAAAATCTCGTCGCTCCGCCAAGCATGACAGGAAGCACGCCGGTTGCCATTGGATCGAGTGTGCCGGTGTGTCCTGTTTTATTTATTTTCAGTATTCTCTTGACTCTGTTTGCCGCAACAAAGGACGTAAGCCCCTCAGGCTTGTCAAGAAAAATGAATCCTGTCAAAATTATCCCTCCGTGAGAGCATAGTGCGGTTGAATTATACATTATAGACGAAAAAAAGTCAAATATTATCTATGTATCAGAGCGATTGTCACATTAAAAACATGAAAAGTTTGTGCAATTAAAATATTTGCGTCAATATAAGTACAATTTTAATTGTTAAAACGACCAAAAAATATCTGTTAAATTTGTTACAATCTTCAAAAATTGAGAAAACAACGGATTTTTTGTTGACATTGATTAATTAATGGGATATCATATAAACGTATCTTAGTCCTGTGAGGTGTGCGTATGAGCAAAATTCCGATAAATTCGGATAAAGTTTATGCGGCACGTTACGGCGATAAAGCAGCAATGAATGAACTGATTTCATCTCTTGCGCCGACTGTTGAGTGCATTGCCACAGGCTATGTCGGACGGTGTCCGATGAGCCGGAGCGATCTTATTCAGGAGGGCATGATAGGTCTTCTCGGTTCTGTTTACGGGTACGACCCTGATGAGGGCGTGAGGTTTGAGACCTTTGCAACGGTTTGCATTTCCAATCGCATCAAAAGCGCCGTGCGAAATCAACTGCGGAGCAAGCATATGCCGCTCAACGGATATGTTGACATTGACGACGTTGAAATCAGCGACGATATGTCTGACCCGCAGACGATGATAATTATGCAGGAACGGTTCGAGGATCTCAGCGAGAGTATCGAAAAAAAGCTGACGGATCTTGAAAAAGATGTGCTGAGGCTCCATATCGGAGGTCATAATTACAGTTCTATTGCCGAAATGCTTTCAATAAGCGTCAAAAGTGTTGACAATGCTTTGCAAAGGGCAAGAAAAAAGCTCAAGGAAAAATGATACCCCTATGCCTGCGCTGTACATAACGTTTAAGGACGTGCGCAGAGCGTAAATAAAATTTAGCGAGGTAAATTATCATGTACGAAGACAAGACGTTAGTATGTAAGGATTGCGGTCAGGAGTTCACTTTCACCGCAGGCGAGCAGGAGTTCTACGCTGAGAAAGGCTTTGTTAACGAGCCGCAGCGCTGCAAGGCTTGCCGTGATGCAAGAAAGAATGCAGTCAGAGGCGAGCGCGAAATGTTCGAGGCAACATGCGCTAACTGCGGCGGCGTAGCTAAGGTTCCTTTCCGTCCGAGAGAAGACCGTCCTGTATATTGCAGCGAGTGCTTTGCAAAGATGAAGGAAGAGGGCTAATTACCGAATAATTGAGGAGCTGTATCAGAGTTCGTAAAAGCGAACAACGGTACAGCTCCTTTTTTGTTTTAAGTCGAAATTCACAGATTGCCGTGAATGCCTTAAGAATTTGAAAAGCCTTTAAGAAAACCATCTACGTCAAAGCTTTCAACGTTTTCCTTTGCCATATCGGGTTTTGAAGTCTTAGGCGGATTATATTGTCCCTTCGGCTTACCGAAATCCTTAAGATAACTGTCGATTTCCTCCTCGGAAAGCTCCCCGTTATGCGGCAAGGCGGATTGAACAGTGTTTTCTTTTATAATCTCTTTGAATTGACTCGGGCTTATCTCGGCTTTACCGTTGAAAGCCTCAGCGTTAATTACTTCTTTTTCCTCATGCGTTTCAATCGGCGCTGGATTTTTTGTTTTTTCTTTTGCTGCGACGGTTGATTTTTTTTCGCTTGTTTTTTCTTCGACGGATTTGGCTGAAGAAGCTTTTTTACAATATATTGCAACCAAAGCAAGGGAGATAAGCTGAGTTGCAAGCATATGGATCATAAAGAGCCATTTGGTGCTTTGATCTACAATATGGAGGCTGTTTGCAAGGAAAACATAAAGAAAGTTGTCGATAATTGAAATATATACCGCTCCGCTTACTTTTGCAAGCATGCCCCATTTCAAGCCCGTTATAAACTCGTGAACAAGATAAAAAATAACTACAAATGCTGCAAGCTTTACAATATCCTCACTGTAGTAGTTCATGGCAAAATTTCGTATCAATTTCGGAATAACGAATGTCATGTAAAGAAGTGCCTGAAAAATGTTTGCCACCTTAAGGGTCGTAAGCTTTTCAAGCTTGTGGAGCAAAAATCCGCGAAAAAACATCTCCTTGAAGCAGGCGGCAAAAAGAGAAGTCAAAATATAAATCGCAATACATAAAGCCGGTGTGAGATATCCCTTGGTTTGCACATAGCTGAGGCTCGGCGGAGTGAAATTGATATCAATGGCATTTGGATAGATTATCTTAAAAAATATATATTCAAATATTGAAACAGTTGCAATCGGGACAACGGAAAAAAATGTGCCGAAAATAAATGCGGATTTCAGTTTTGTTGCTTTTCTGCGTATACCAAAGGTTATGAAGTGTTCCCTTTTGAATACAACTGTCATCAAAAGTACTGTTAAGCAAAGAAAACGCGAATAAAAATTATCGCCGAGAACCGTGAGATCGGATTTTAGAAAAAACACATCCAAACAGTATATTACAAGCATTATAAGATACATTGAAATAAGATTCGGTAATGCTTTGCCTTTCGGATTGCTCATCGGCTCACTCCTTTTTAAGTATTTTTCGCTGTAATTATATCATGGATTGACAGACTAATCAATACAACAATAAAAATTTGATTCCCATGCAGGGACATAAGGATGATGAGCAAAATAAATTCTGTAATCCCGACATATCGAACTGATTTTCAGCGGCAGAGCGAACAGGTCGCTGTTGCGATGATAGGCGCAAACATAAAGCTTAGGGCGAAAGGTTTTTATTGTTTTCACGGCTCCGTCAAGTGCCTTCTCTTCGCTGCCCTCTATATCCATTTTTAACAGAGTAATTTCTTCTCCCTTGAGAATACCGTCAACGCTGTTTGCATCAACTTTAATTTTGCCGAACGATGAAAGCTTTGAATTTCTTCCCTTTTTCTTTTCAAAGAAGAGGGTTTCTTTTTTATCCCATGCCGCAAGATTAAATCTCTTGATTCTTGAAAGCTCGGATGTTTTGTCGAATAGCTTTTTGAAATTTTTTTCATCGGCCTCAACGGCATAAATTTTTTGATATTTGTTATCGGTTACGTTGAGTAATTCTCTTATCGTGTCACCGTCATAAGCGCCGAGATCCATGATAATTTCATTATCGCCCGGGCGAAGATAATCGGAATATATTTCTTCTTTTTTTCTCTCGCATTTAAAGAGATATTCCGTTTTACCGCTGACTTTAAAATTGAGAACATCAATATAGCTTTGCCGTGATTTTTCATCGCTCAAAAGAGAATACGCTTTATCAAATTCGCTGTCATGTTCTTTAATATATTCTCTTGAAAAAATTCCGTCGCCGACAACGGGAACGTCGGGAAAATAAAGCGTGTGCTCCATTGAAAGCTCCTTAACTCTCGCAAGCATTTTTTTGTCATGAACCGCAAATGCCATTACAATAACGAAATCATTGTATTTCTCCTGAACTTCTGAATATTTCAGCACCTTTTTGCCGTGAAAGCTGTGACCCCTTACAAACTCGTCGCTCGCAAAAATATCGGCAAAATCAACGCCGATGCTTTGAAGCTTTTCGATAATCATATCCGCTCCGTTTCCCATGCCGTAAATAACGATAGGAAGCGTTGTTTTTATTAACGAATCCCAGACGTTTTTTTCGTGAATTTTTTCAATCATTATTTCATCGCTTTCTATTGCTTAATTGCCTTGTTTTATGATATACTAAATTGAAAAAATAATCAAGGCTGTGATGAAATGATTTTTATGTTCAAAGACATAAAAATAATTGCCGACGGGGAAAAAGCAAAATTCTCCGCCGAGCTTTTCGCGGAAGAAATTGAAATCAGAACAAGTAAAAAGCCGCCCGTTTTCGACAAAAAAACAGGCGACTGTTACGTTGAACTGAAGCTCGTTGACGAGAGCGAAAGCGAAGATTTTTCGATTGAACATGAAAAAGAAAAAATTACGGTTACGGCGCATCGTTTGCGAGGCTTGATTTACGGCTACTCTGTCTTTCTCAGAAAATGCAGGGTGACTGACGGGGAGCTTGCACTGACGAAAGATATAAGCGGAAAATATTCACCGTATATGCCCATAAGAGGTCATCAGCTCAGCTATACGGATATGAACAATACATATGAGACGTGGGACGAAAAGCAATACGAAAGATATATCCGTGATTTGATGATGTTCGGAACGAACACGGTTGAGGCGTGTCTCGGCGACGATGAAAAGCACACGGATTTGATGAAATACAGCTTTGAAGAAATCACAAAAATTAAATCGCAAATTTGCGAAAGACTTGATATAAATTTTTCAATTTTCTGCGCTTATGCAAAGAGACTTTCCGACGAGGAAAGCAGCGATTATTTCTGCGGCTGTTGTCATAATATACCGAAATTTAATTTTTATTTTCCGCCGGGAGGAGACCCGGGCGATCTGCAGGCTGAAGACTTTTTTGTGCGCTGCAAAAAAATAAAAAAAGATCTGCAAAAGGAATTTCCGGACATTGAGCTTTGGCCGTCGGCTCAGGCTCCGCATCAGTATGCCAATTGGGGCAAACGGTTTATAAAAGAAATGGCAAAAATGCCCGAGGAAATCGACGGACTTATTTACGGGCCGAATCATCCGTTTACGCTCGATGAAATGCGCCGCTTTGTTGATGTTAAATACCCGATAAGATACTACCCGGATATTTGCCACAATTTGCGCTGTGAAATTCCCGTTCACTTTGACCGTGACGATTGGCACTACGCCTATGCCGCAACGCTAAGCCGTGAAGCAATCAACCCGAGACCGAGCGAGTACAGGCTGATTCACCGCCTGACGAAGCAATATGTTTGCGGCAGCGTTTCTTATTCCGAAGGGGTTAATGACGACGTTAATAAATTTGTTTTCGGCGCACTTGATTTTGACCCCGATGCCGACCTCCGTGAGGTTCTCAGGGACTATGCACGTTCATTTTTCTACGGCGAGGACTGCGAAAAAATCGTTGACGTGATTTTTGGAATGGAGCAGAGCTGGAACGGTGACCCCGCTGAGAATTGGTCGGTTGAAAATGTTTACAGGGCGCTTATTGAAATGAAATCGGATAAGCTAATGAAAAACTGGAGATATGTTCTTTTCCTTTTCCGAGCGAGCTGTGACAAAATTGTTCGCGACAGAAGAATTTTTGAGCTTGATTTGATTGATGACGCAAGGACTCAGATAAGAAAAGGCAATATTGAGCTTGCAAAAGAAATTCTTTCAACGGATTTTGACGAAGAATATAAAAATTTGCGAGCGGAATTATTCCCGCTTGCAGAGAAGATTTTTAATCTTATCGGAATGCAGCTTGATGTTGAGCATTTCGGCGGAATGAACGTCGAAAGAGGTTGTGTTCTTGACACGATCGATATGCCCGTGACGGACAGAAATTATCTTCTTAATAAAATCAAAAGTCACCCCGACAGCGATTATCTTGCTGAAATATTTGACAGGAACAGGGTTGAAAAGGACGAGTATTATTTCTCGTTTGCCGAGCACGGCTTTGAGGTCTGCGGCAAGCAAAAGGGCGAATTCTATATGAATTTCCAAGGGGACGATAATGCCGATGCAAGGCTTCCGATGTGCATTACCAAGGTTTATGACCATTTCAATTTTAACTGTAATGTTGCGGGGCTGACAGGCGGCGATTACGAGCTGCGAGTGACATATAAATCACGCCCGAACAAAAAAATAAATCATCATAAAATTACAGTGAACGGCAACGTTATTTATGACGGGCCGCAGTTCGGCGGCAGACGTGACGGGGAGTACGAAAAGAAATTCCTTGCCGACGGATATCAAAGTATTGTCTATGACGTGCCGAAAGATTTTTTGCAAAACGGTTGTGCCGAGCTTGAAATTACAGAGCCGCTCGACGGCTTTATGATAAGCGAATTTCGCTTTGTGAAAAAGAGGTGAGCCAATGCCGAAATACAGTGTTTTGCTGACGGTTTACAACAGTGAAGAATATCTCGACGAATGCTTCAATTCGATTTTGTGCCAGACCTTTAACGATTTTGAGGTGGTTGTTGTCGATGATGCCTCGACGGATTCAAGCGGAAAAATTTGTGATAAATATGCCCGAAAAGACAGTAGAGTTAAGGTTATCCACAAGGCAAACGAAGGAGTAAACGTTGCCCGTAAAACCGCTTTTGAAAATTCAACGGGAGATTATATTCTGACCGTTGATTGCGATGACAAAATTGATCTTGATTTAATTGAAACAGTTGACGGAATTTTTGAAAAATATTCCTGCGATATTGTCATGTTCGATCTGTCGATTTTTGACAACAAAACGGGCAAGGTTACAATAAAAAAGATGTCCGAAAAAAGCTGCTTTTTCGATGAAAAAAATAAAAAAGAATTGTATTTGATTTTGCTGAATCGCTGCATGAATTCACTTTGTACAAAATGCTGCCGCAGAGAAATTTACGGCAGGTCGTTTGACTTTTTGAAATATCTTTCGATGTGTCACGGTGAGGATTGGTTCCAATCGGCAATTCAGGTTTACAAAATGAAAACAGGCTATTATCTTCAGCGACCGATGTATCATTATCGAAACCTCGGCTCGAGTCTTTCTCACAGCTTTGACCTCGACTCATTCAGGCTCAATTCCGATTCGCTTTCGGACGTGAAAGCGATGATTATTGATGACGGATATTTTGACGCCGAAGTAAAAGCGATGTGGAAGGCATATGCAAGGAAGGTTGTCAATACACTTTTGCTCGGACTTTCAAATTCCGATTTGAACATGAGAGAAAAAATCGGCACGGTCAAATCAGTGGCCGATACCGATATTTATAAAATTGCGATTGATAACGATGCCGATTACGGTTCGTCAAGAATGACAGTTCTTAAATTCCGCTTACTAAAAAACAAAATGTACAGATTGCTTTTTGCGCTGATGAAAAGCAGAGGATCAGGATCTTTTAATCGGAATATTTAACAAAAGTGATGATTGATTATTAATATGTTTTTCAGTTTACCGGAAGAAAATATAAGGATAAAACAGAAAAAAGCTTGCATATTTTAAAAATATATGGTATATTTATAATCACCGAAAGGGAGTAGTCGGCGAAAACCGTTACAATCAGCGTCAATTCGGTCAAAAAGACCCGCTTTTGTATTAAACGACGAGACTTTTATTGCTATGGCAGTAGAAGTCTCTTTTTTTATGCCGATTCTTCCGAAAATTTTTAAAAAGGAGTTTGTTTATGGATTTTTTCTCTTTTCTGTATCAAAATGCCGTAGATAATTTTGATTACAGAATGCTCATCATGTGGGCGATAGGCGGATTGCTGATTTTTCTTGCAATTAAAAAGAACATGGAGCCGACGTTGCTTTTGCCGATAGGATTCGGCGTTATTCTTGTTAACCTGCCGCTCTCGGGAGTGGTTGACCGTGTGGTAAACGGCTTGCCGCAGGAGGGTGCACTCAGTATTCTCTACAAGGCAGGAATTGCAAATGAGCTTTTTCCGCTGATACTTTTTATCGGCATAGGGGCAATGATTGATTTCGGACCGATTCTTGCAAATCCGAAGCTGATGATATTCGGTGCGGCAGCGCAGTTCGGAATATTTTTTACACTTTGCACATCGTCAATGTTTTTTGACATCAAGGACGCTGCGGCAATAGCAACGATCGGAGCGGCAGACGGCCCGACCGCAATAGTGGTTGCTCAAATGCTGGATTCGAAATATCTCGGCGCAATAATGGTTGCGGCATATTCATATATGGCACTTGTACCTATCATTCAGCCGCCTGTAATAAAGCTGCTTACAACGGAAAAAGAACGAAAAATACGAATGAAATATAAGCCGAGTCAGGTTTCAAAGCTTACAAAAATACTGTTTCCGATTGTGATAACAATAATTGCCGGAGTTGTTTCGCCGAACTCCGTTGCACTCGTAGGATTTCTCATGTTCGGAAATCTTATCCGTGAATGCGGTGTGCTTGATTCGTTGTCTGAAACGGCGCAAAGAGTGCTTGCAAATCTTGTCACGATTTTTCTCGGAATTACCATTGCGACTCAGATGCAGTTTGACAAATTTCTTCGGAGGGAGACGCTGCTTATTCTCGGCCTCGGATTTATAGCGTTTATATTCGATACTGCAGGCGGCGTTATTTTTGCAAAATTTTTAAATCTTTTCCTCAAGGAAAAAATCAATCCTATGATTGGTGCCGCCGGAATTTCAGCTTTCCCGATGTCGGGTCGTGTTGTTCATAAAATAGGCCTTGCCGAGGATCCTCATAACTTTTTGCTTATGCAGTCGATGGGCGTTAATGTTTCGGGTCAGATTGCCTCGGTAATTGCCGGCGGACTCATACTTAACTTTTTTGCATGATGAAAGGAGATTTATTTATGAATTTATTAGGTTTTAATCCGTACGCTTTCATAGAAACGCTCCCGTATATGGGAAAAGGTATGCTTGGAATTTTTATTGTTATAGGAATTATAATAATTTGTGCAACAATTTTGAATAAGCTGACAGGAAAGAACAAATCAAAAGACAATAAATAAAGACAGCCGCAAAGCAAGTATCACAATTTGCTTTGCGGCTGAAATTTTGTCTTATTCAATACTCATTGTCGCATAGGCATTCAATGACATATCGGCGGTATTGCCACCGATGAATTCATAATAGCCTTGTGCACCGACCATTGCGCCGTTGTCGCCGCAATATTTAAGCTCGGGGGCGAAAAGCTCCCAGCCGTTCTTTTTGCAAAGAGCCTCCATATCCCTGCGGAGAACCGAGTTGGCCGAAACGCCGCCGGCAAGCACGATCTTTTTATAACCGAGGTCCTTTGCCGCTTTCTCCGTATTTTCGGTCAGGCAACGCACAACCGCCTTGATATACGATGCGCCAAGGTCGGGAACGTTTATCTCCTCGCCCTTCTGCTTTGTGATATTTATGGTGTTCAATGCGGCTGTTTTCAGTCCTGAAAAGCTGAAATCGTAAGGTGCGCCGTCAACTCTCGGATGCGGCATCTTGTATGCCGTCGGGTCGCCGTCCTTTGCAACACGGTCAAGGTTAAGACCGCCGGGGTAGGGCAGACCCATTGCTCTCGCCGCCTTGTCCATTGCTTCGCCTGCTGCGTCGTCATGAGTGTAGCCGACGATTTTAAACTTTGTATAGTCCTTAACCTCGACAATGTGACTGTGTCCGCCCGAAACAACGAGGCAGAGAAATTCAGGCTCAAGCTCGGGGTGGGTAATGTAGTTTGCGGCAATGTGTGAACGCAGGTGATGCACGGGAACAAGTGGAATTCCGCTCGCAAGCGACAGACCCTTTGCATAATTCACACCGACCAAAAGTGCGCCGATAAGTCCGGGCGCATATGTAACGGCGATTGCCGAAATGTCGTCAAGTTTGCAGCCGGCATCACTCAGAGCCTTGTTGACAACGCCGGAAACGGCTTCGACATGGCGACGCGATGCAATCTCGGGCACAACTCCGCCGTAGATAATATGTTCCTGCACCTGAGAAGCTACAACGCTTGACAGTACCTTTCTGCCGTCCTCAACAACGGCGGCCGCAGTCTCGTCACACGAGGATTCGAGGGATAATATTTTCATTTGATATCACATTCTTTCAATGTCATGATGACCGCATCTTCGGCGGGATTTGTATAGAATTTTTTACGCTCGCCTGCCGTTTGGTAGCCGAGCTTTTTATATAGTGAGATCGCTTTTTCGTTGCTTTTGCGAACCTCAAGCGTAATGAATTCGCATTTTCTGCCGAACGCATTTTCCTGCGCCGTTTTGAGAAGCTTTTCGCCGATGCCGAGCCGCCTGTAATCGGGGCGCACTGCGATATTGTCAATATATGCCTCGCCGCAAACCTCGTGAACTCCGATGTAGCCGAGAACATTTTTGCCAGACTGAGCGACGAGAAAACGAGCGTTTTCATTGTCAAGCTCCTCGGCGATCCCTTTTTCCGTCCACGGAGCGGAGAAGCAGAGTTTTTCTATCTCGGCAATGTCGGAAACGTGCCCGGCGGACATGGGCTTGATTTCGGCAGTCAGGGCATCGAGAAGCCTTGAAACGAAGCTTTCAATCTGATCCGCACAGGCGGAGTAAATGTCCTCATTGCCGCCGTAAGGATCGGAGATTTCAGGCTCGGGAACAATAACCTTGAATTTCGGATTCAGCGTCATTATTGCCTGCTTATGTGCCTTCGTCATGCAGACCATGAGGTCGGTTTCGTTAAAAATATATTGGTTGATCTGCCTTGAACGGTGGTCGGAAATGTCCGCACCGTGCATTCTTGCCGCCCAAACGGCAAGCGGCGATGCGCTGTCGCCCGTAAATGCACCGAGACCGCAGCTTTGACAGGTTATGTTTTCGATTTTTTTGTCGGCAATGAGCTTTTTGCAAATGCCCTCTGCCATTGCGCTGCGGCAGGTATTGCCGGTGCAAACAAAGGTAATTGTCATATTATCATCCTATCAGATAGCGGCTGTCAAGCGTTCCGTTAAAAAAATCGATAACGCTTTTGGCAGCCCTGTTGTTCATTTCACGGAAATTTTCTTTTGTAAAAGGAGCTGTGTGAGGTGTTAAGACAACATTCGGCAAACCGATAAGAGGGGAGTCCGTGCAAGGTTCATTGTCAAAGACATCAATTGCCGCACCCGAGAGCTTGCCCGATTTCAACGCATCGACAAGCGTATTTGTATCAACAATTCCGCTTCTTGCCGTGTTGATTAGAATTGCTCCGTCCTTCATTTTTGAAAATATTTTTTTGTCTATCATGTTGACGGTGCTTTCGTTGAGCGGAACGTTGATTGAAACGTAATCGCTTTTTGCGAGAAGCTCGTCAAGCTCGGCGTAATGTGCACCGAATTCATCCTTGGGGTGGCGGCAATAGTAAAGCACTTCCATACCGAACGGAACAGCACGCTTTGCGATTTCCTTGCCGATTCCGCCGAATCCGATAAGGCCGAGCGTGTGACTTTTTGCACCCGGGGTCATGATTCGCTTCCATTCGCCCTTGTTCATGCTCTCGCTTTGCAGGTCGATTCGCCTTGCAAAATAGAGAATATATGCCATAACGCTTTCTGCAACCGAGCCCTCAACCGTGCCGAGAGCACGGGCAACTGCAACGCCGTTCTTTTTGCAGAAATCAATATCAATAGAATCGTAGCCGATTCCTCGGCGGGAAACGATTTTAAGATTTTTGCTTTCTTCTATTGCTTTATTACTTACTTTTTCGGGACCGCATATAACTGCGTAGGCGTCAAGCACAAGCGAACGTATATACTCCTCGTCCGTGCCGCTGCCTATGTCCTCTTTGCTGTGATCCTCAACCTCAAAGCCTGCATCCTGCAGCATTTGCAATGCTGTTTTGTCATCTGTCGAAAAATTTCTTGCTGTAACAACAACCTTCATTTTGCATTATCCTTTTGCGTCGTACCAGCTCTTGCCGCAATGCACATCTGCGGTGAGCTTTACCTTCATCTTACATGCATTTTCCATCTCTTCACGGATGATTTTCTGAACCTGCTCCTGCTCATTTTCGGGAGCTTCGACAATCAGTTCGTCATGGATCTGCATGATAAGCTTTGATTTGAGATTTTCTTTTTCAAGCCTGTCGTAGACACGAACCATCGCAATTTTGATTATATCTGCGGCGGTTCCTTGAATAGGCATATTCCTTGCGACACGCTCGCCGAAGTTGCGGATCATAGCATTTGACGCGGCAAGCTCGGGCAGATAGCGGCGGCGCTTGAACAGAGTCTGAACATAGCCGTCATCCTTCGCCTTGGCAATAACATTTTTCATGTAGCTGTCAACGCCCGAAAAATGATGAAGATAGCCTTTGATGTATTTGTCGGCTTCGGCTCTCGTTACGCCGATATCATGGGCGAGTGAAAATGCGCCGATACCGTAAACTATGCCGAAATTGACTGCCTTGGCACGGCTTCTCATCAACGGAGTTACCGCCTCAACGGGCATGTTGAAAACCTGCGAAGCCGTTATTGTGTGGATATCGTCGCCGTTGTTGAAGGCGGATATCATTGTTTTGTCGTTTGCAATGTCCGAAAGAACGCGCAACTCGATCTGCGAATAATCGGCATCAACGAGCACACAGCCTTCCTTGGCAATAAAGAATTTTCTCAGCTCACGTCCGACAGGGGTTCTGACGGGAATGTTTTGAAGATTAGGTTCAGTCGATGAAATTCGACCCGTCTTTGTCTCGGTCTGGTTGAGCGTCGAATGAATTCTGCCGTCGGGCGCAATGCATTTCTGCAAGCCGTCGCAGTAGGTCGATTTGAGCTTTGCAAGCGTTCTGTATTCGAGAATGAGCGAAACTATCGGATAATCGGGTGCAAGACCTTCAAGCACGTCGGCATTGGTCGAGTATCCCGATTTTGTTTTTTTCTTTGCCGGCAGTCCGAGCTTTTCAAAAAGGATTGTTCCGAGCTGCTTTGGCGAATTTATATTGAATTCCTCGCCTGCAAGGTCGTATATCTCGCTGACCAGGGAGTTGATTTTTTCTTCAAGCACCGCTCCGTATTGTTGAATGCTCTCACGGTCAACAAGAAATCCCGTAACCTCCATTGAGGAAAGCACCTTTGAAAGCGGCATTTCAATATCGTATAGGAGCGGAAGCTGGTCATTTTCCTCGATTTGCTTGATGACCTTTTCCCATGCGCCCTTTAAAGCGGCGGCTTTAAGAGCGGTCTCATTTTCTTCGCTTATTTCGGGACAGAGTGCACCGTATTCCTGCGCCATTCTTACAGGCGAATAGTCGCTCGCCGAAGGGTTAAGAATATAGCCGGCAATCATAATGTCGCTTACTTTTCCTTTTATCCGAACGTCACGCATGAACGCCCATGAATAGAGCTGCTTGGCATCGCAGGTTATTTTTTCGATTTTTTCATTTGAGAGAATATCGGCAAGCTCAGAAGCAAAAGTGAAGCTGTTATTATCAACAACGGCAATAAATTCGCCGCAGTCGAAAGCGATTGAAATTATATCGCCGTCCGAAAATTCGGGAATGAAATAAGCCTTATCGCCGAGCCTGATTTCCGAGAGCGACTCAAGGTGCTTGACAGGAACGCTGACTGTTTCGATATCGGTCTGCTCGCCTTTGCCGAGGTCAAATTTTTCAATCATTTTAAACATTTCAAGCGAAGCAAGAAGCCTTGAGGCCTTGCCGCTGTCGGGAACGGACGGAATGTAGAAATCCATGTCCGTATCAATCGGAGCGTCCGTGCGGATGGTGCCGAGCGTGTGGCTGAGCATTGCGCTGTCCTTGGAATTGACGAGCTTTTCACGGAGCTTGTCCTTTATTTCAATTGTATCAATGTTACTGTAAATGTTTTCAACCGAGCCGAAGCGCTGAATTAAATCTCCTGCGGTCTTGGGACCTACTCCGGCAACTCCGGGAATATTGTCCGAGCTGTCGCCCTGGAGAGCCTTTATTTCAATCATCTGCCACGGTTCAACGCCATAGTCCTCTTTGACTTTTGCTTTGTCATAGGGGATTGTCTGAGTTTTGCCCATCTTGGTTGAAGCGAGAAGAACGGTCGTCGTGTCGCTGACAAGCTGTAAGCTGTCACGGTCTCCCGTTGCTATGAAGCACTTGTCACCGTCCTTCATCTGAACCGAAAGCGTGCCGAGAATATCATCGGCTTCCCAGCCTGCTTTTTCGACGACCTTGTAGCCCATGAGCGTCAAAAGCTCCTTGAGAACGGGCAGTTGCTGCTTAAGCTCCTCGGGCATGGCATGGCGGCCTGCCTTATATTCGGAATACATTTCGTGACGGAAGGTCGGCTTCTTGACGTCAAAAGCAACGGCAACCCTGTCCGGTCGGCAATCGTCGAGAAGTTTATGAAAAATATTCATGAAGCCGTAAATTCCGTTTGTATATTTGCCGTCCTTGGTGCTAAGGAGCTTTATTCCGTAAAAAGCACGGTTGATTATACTGTTGCCGTCAATAACAAGAAGTCGCATTTTATTTCACCTTACTTAATTTAGCGTTGATTTTGTCGCGGTCGGGTGTGACGTTGACCGAGTAGTAAACGTGGTATATGACCTTACCGTAGGGCGCACCCTGCGGCTTTTTGAGATTTTTAACATATGTGTAGTCAACCGGTACAAGCTTTGCATCGCGAGCCTTTGAATGATAGGCGGCAATTTCGGCCGCTTCAACTATCGCTTCGTCGCTTATCTCCCTGTTGTCGCTGACAATTATAACGTGAGAGCCGGGAAATTTCTGCGTGTGAAGCCACATATCATTTTTTGCGGCGGTTTTGAGCGAAAGTTTGTCGTTTTGCACGTTGTTTCTGCCGACGAGAACCCTAAAGCCGTCAGTTGTCCTGTATTCAATAGGCGGCAAGGTCTTTGATGATTTTTTATCAGTTCCGCGCTTTTTCTTGACGTAACCGCCAAGCGAAAGCTCGTTGCGAATTTCGTCAATTTCAGCCTGCGTGTCGGCTCGCTCGAGCGAATCCGCAACCGTTTCAAGATAGGCAAGCTCCTGCTTGCTCTCCTCAATGAAGCCGGTCAAAAGCTGCTCGGCAGTCTTCGCCTTGCGATATTCCTTGAAGTATTTTTGTGCGTTCTGCGACGGGGATTTTGACGGGTCGGCTTTAATCCTAATCGGTTTGTTTCCGTCATAGTAATTTTCAAGGTCGTAGAAAAGCGCACCTTTTTCGAGTCTGTAAAGGTTTGCGTTGATAAGCTCGGCATTGATTCTCAGCTTTTCTCTGTCTGCACAGTGAGCCAGCTCCGCCTGCCTCAGACTGAGCTTTTTTGAAACTCTCGATATTGCGGAATTGAGAAGCTTTACCAAGTCCTGCCCCTTTTGCTTTGTGCGTTCGAGTCGGTCACATTCGTAATAGAACTCGTCAAGAAGCTCGGAAAAACTTGACTTTATCTCCGTCCTGTAGCGGTCGCCGTACTGTTTTATCGGAAAGAAAGAGAAGTCAACCGGCTTGCCTGTCTCGTCCTTGAGCATGAAAGGAACGCCCGGTTCATTCATAATAATATTGCGTAAAACGTCAAGATTCTCGGAGAGATACTCAAAGCCCTTGTCGCTGACCTCGTCTGTGTAAAGCTCACCGAACTCTCCGCAAAGCTCACGGCAGGTGAGAGGAGAGGCACCCTGCAAGGTGCTGAGAACGGCAGACGAAAGAGACTTTGAACGGAAGCTTTTAATCTGTGCGATAATGTTCTCCGTCGTGTGATCTTTTATATTAAGCTTGCTCTGCGGCGGCGGTGCAATATATTTGAAGCCGGGCAGAATCTGACGGACCGCCGACTGGCTGAGGTCAACACGTTTGATTGCGTCAACGATTTTTCCGTCGCCGTCGAAGAGAATGATATTTGAATATTTTGCCATTATCTCAATCGAGAGAATGAGTTTTATTTTATCGCCGATTTCGTTTGTGGCATTGAAGTCGAGGTAAAGTATACGGTCAAGACCCGATTGGCGGATATCGACAAGCTGAGCGTTGAGCAGCTTTTTTCTCATCAGCATACAAAACATCGGTGGAACAGCCGGATTCTCGGGCGCATGTTCGGTCAGATGGATTCTCGGACTGTTGCCCCTTATCGAAAGAAAAAGCTTCTTCGCTCCGTTTTTGCCGCGCAGGTGAATAACCAGCTCCTCACGGGAGGGCTGGTGGATTTTTTCAACTCTGCCGAATGAGATTTCTCTGAGCAGTTCGTCTTTAATTTTGCTGAGAAATATTCCGTCAAGTGCCATAATTACCTCAAATAAATTTTATCGGATTTTCCTGTTTAATGTCTATAATTTCAATGTCGGGGAACTGTGCTTGCAATTTTTTTACAAGAACGGGAACAACAACTATTTCCGTTTCGTAATGTCCCGCTGCGATGAGCGTTATGCCTGCCTGAATGCAGTCGAGAAAGTTGTGGTGCGATGCGTCGCCCGTGATGAAAGCGTCAATTTCACCTGTCGCTTCAATCAGCGAACAGCCTGCGCCTGTGCAGATCGCAATTTTTTCGATTTTTCTGCCTGCGTCGGCATAGCGCACCTTCGTGTTGAGCGTTTTTGCGATTTTGCCTGCAAGATTTTTCGCCGTGGTCGGCTCAACCGTTCCGAGCCTTAATATCGGATCTTCGGTACGGGTGACCTCTATTCCGAGCAGTTCCGCAAGGCTGTCGTTAGTTCCGCCGTCTGCAATGTCGAGCGGAGTATGACAGCAGAGAGCGTTTATCGAGCTTGCGACAAGCTCATACGGCACACTGCCCCTTGTCACGGATTTTATCGGGTCGAAAATGACAGGGTGGTGGCTGATTATTAAGTTCGCACCGATTGCTTTGGCTTTTTTGATTTCTTCGTGAGTGATATCGAGCACAACGGCAACCTTTTTTACTTCGGCGTCCATATCGCCGACAAGCATTCCGCTGTTGTCCCAGTCCTCCTGCGTTTCAAAGGGTGCAATGCTGTTTAGAAAATCGTAAAAATCCTTTACCTTTGCCATTTTTCCACCTCTTTTATTATTGCTTCAAGTCGCTCTTTTTCGTCCTCGGCACCGCCGTGTGCGTTGAGTGCAGAAAGGCGAGCATTTATTCTTTTCAGTTTTTTATTTATGAAAGCCTCTGCCGCTTTGTCATGGCGTGTGAGGAGGCTGCCGAACATAATCTCGGATTCGCTGTGTGATGTTATTGAGCCTGTATAAACAGCTCCGATACATATGTAAACCTTGCCGTCCTCAAAGCAGACCGTCTCGTCTGTTATATTAAAACCGTTGGCAAAAAGGTATCTGCGAACGTCCTCGTCATGCGACTGCGGCTGCAGAATGAGCTTGTATTTTTCGTTTTTTACCCATTCGGCGGCTGTCAGAATTTCGGAGATTAAAATACCGCCCATGCCTGCGATAACAATATCGTCGGCATCGTCGGGGGAAACACATTTAAGCCCATCGGAAAGGCGAAGCTGAACCCTGTCCTCAATATGATTGGAGCGGACGGTTTCCAAGGCGTTTTCCAATGGACCTTTTCTGAGGTCTGCCGCAACGGCAGACGGTATTTTGCCCGACAAAATGAGCGCTGTCGGCAGATAGGCATGGTCGGTTCCGATGTCAGCGACACGGGAACCGTAACGAACCATATCCGCCGCCGATTGAAGCCTCGGCTTAAGTCGAATCATTTGCTTGCAAGATAAGCGTTGATGTCTGCAACCATCTGCTCAACGTCAACACCGTGAACGGCGCATGCCATCTCAAGGCTCTCTCCTCTTGCCGAGGGGCAGCCGAGACAGTGCATACCCATGTTGAGGAAGAACTCGGCTGTGCCGCTGTCTGCATCAAGAATATCGCCTATAAGCATATCTTTAGTAACTTCTGTCATGTTAAAACCTCCGTTTCATACTGTTATATATATTATACACATTATTTATTATTTTTCAAGGTTAAATGCCTTTATACTCTTTTCAAAAGGGTAAAAATATGTTAGAATAAACCGAACGGAGGGTTAAAGATATGAAAAAGTTTTTGTTTTATCTTGTAGAATGGACATGGGCGCTGCCGATCAACCTTATCGGCTTCATTGCCTATATAATTTTTGCGGTCATCAAGGGCTGTAAGCACGAAAGATTTTTCAATGCGACGGTTACATATGTGCCCGGCGACTGGGGCGGAATTTCATTCGGAACGTTTATCTTTATGAATCCCGACCGACCGGATGACTGGCTTCGGGACACAAAAATTCATGAGTACGGACACACATGGCAGGCACTTTTGCTCGGCCCGATATGGTTCCTCGTCATTGCGATTCCGTCATTTATCTGGTGCAATTTTAAGCCCTGCATAAACTACCGAAAGAACAACAACGTTTCTTATTACTCCCTCTATTGTGAAGCTTGGGCAAACGCATGGGGACAGAAGTTCACAGGTCTCAAGCAGACGAGAATAGGAAAGTGAGTATTGAAGATAAATTCAAGGTGCGATGTGGGCATCGCACCCTACGAGTTAGTTATGACAAAGGCACGTTTCGTAGGGGTAGATGACCACATCGACCCAAAGTAAGAAGAAACCAATTTCGGCGACCCTATATGGGAACAAGAGATGATTTCGGCGGATTTGAAAATAATCACCTTAGAAATGAACCTCCTACCGTAATACAGACTTAAACTGCCCGAAAGGAAAGAACATATGAAAGCAGAATACAAGGCAGCAGCCAAAATAAACCTCATGCTCGATATACTCAGAACGCTTGACAACGGATATCACAGCCTGTTTATGATAATGCAGTCTGTCGGGCTTTACGACACGGTGAGCGTTGAGACAACGGACGACAAAAAGATCACGATAACGTGCAGCGAAGCGGCTTTGCCGTGCGACAAATCGAACATTGCATACAAGGCGGCACAGGCATTTTTTGACTATACAAAAATAAAAAACACAGGTATAAAAATTCACATTGAAAAGAACATTCCCTTTGCCGCAGGTATGGCAGGCGGCAGCGCGGACGGAGCGGCGGTCATTGCCGCACTCAATGATATTTTTTCGGCAGGTTTGACATTAAAGGAGCTTTGTGCAGTCGGCGTTAAGGTCGGTGCGGATGTTCCGTTCTGCCTGACGGGCGGCACATGTGTTGCACAGAATATCGGCGAGATTCTTTCTCCGCTGCCCGATATAGCGGATTGCCGAATAGTGCTTGCAAAGCCCGAGAGGGGAGTCTCAACCAAGGAGGCTTATGCTGCCTTTGATACGGCGCAGAATATACGCCACCTCGACACCTGCGGAATGCTGTATGCCGCATCGCAGGGCGATCTTTATGAGATGTGCCGCCGCTGTAAAAATATATTTGAGCAGCTTATCGAGGTGCCCGAGCGTGTGCCGATAAAATCGGTTCTTAATCGCTACGGGGCGTTGGCAGCTTGCATGAGCGGAAGCGGTCCGACGGTTTACGGAATTTTTGACGATGAGTCGAAAGCCGAGTGTGCCGCAGAAAGCCTGAAATCAATTGTTAAACAGGTCTATGTAACCAAGCCCGTCAAATCGGGGCTTGAAAAGATTGTATAATCCGGGAGGAAAACGCTATGAATAATAAAATTGCAAAAGGAATCGCTTTGATTTTGTTCGGTATACTTCTCTGTATAGCAGGTGAGGATATTAACAAAACTCTTTTAAGCAGCTTTTCCGATTTTCCGTTCTCTTTGGTCGGTATAATCAGCGGAATCGCAGGACTTGTTATGATATTTGCCAAGAATAAGGATGCAAAGGATAAATAAAGCTTAATCGAGTTTCAAGAGGGAATTATAATGAAAAAATTTTTAGCTGTTGTTATTGCTTTGGCGGCTGTTTTGTTGCCGCTCGAACACTATTATTGCGACAATATTTACGCATTGGCAGCATTTTCAAAGTCTCCTGTAATTGAGGTTGACAAGGGCGTGTATCGCTGTGCAAAGGACGATTATAAGGATTTTATCGAATATATGCAAAGTGAAGGCTGGAGCTATGTTAATCAGCTTGGTTCGGTACATTTTTTTGAAAAAGGGGATAAAGCAGTCGGCTGTGAGTTGTCGATAAGAAAGCTTTATGCCGAATGGACCGTGAAGGAATGCAGCTCGCTACCGATTGAGCGAGTTGATGAATAAAGAAGGAGAGCGAAAATGAAAAAAGCTATTGCATTACTAATGGTATTCTGTTCTTTTGTTTTGCTTGTGTCATGCACAAGCCGTGATTCCGGCGAGTTTTGGGGCTCATATACCGCTGACAAAACCTACAGCCATGATAATAAATATTATGCGCTTCAGACCATTGAGGATAATATGATTGTTGTGACGGTCTACGATTCCGAAACAAACAAAAAGATTGACAGCTTTTCCCCTGCACGATCCATGGACTTTTGGGGAATCTGTTGGGAGAAAGATTCGTACAACATCTGGACGCAGTCTGCCGATATCGGTGACTATTGCTTTGAATATAAAAATGGAAAATGGGTGCGCCACGACGAGTATATGACGCCGCCCGACTACATAATTTCAAGATACGATAAAAAATACAGGGATAATCACGAGATGTGGAGCAACATATACATAAGCCCGACAAAGTGATAGGATTACAGTGAAATCCTGGGCGAAATACCGAACTTGAGTTTAACTTGGACGGAAAGACCTTAAAGGTCTTCAGTTCGAAAAAAGCCGAGAATTATGACGGTGAGGTATCTATGTTTTAAGTCAAGTGAACAGTAAAAAAAAGGCAACGAAATCGTTTTGATCTCGTTGCCTTAAATATTTACTTTTCAGTCAGAATTACTTGCTGAGAGGTGAGGGAATCCAAGAATAGATTCCTCTCAAAAGTGCAAGGATTCCGTGAGCAAGATGACGAAGTACTATTCTGAACCTGTATCCTGCAACAGTCTCCGAGTGCTCCTGATTCGGGATATTTGAGCCGTCCTTAACCGCAAGATCGCTTGTGTAAAGAATCTCTGTGCTGTAGGTTGAAAGATCTTTTTCGTCAAGAGTAATTACCATTGATCCCTGATCCGTAACGCTGCTGTATGACTTGAAGGTTGTGCCCGGAACGCTGACTGCCGTAACGCCGTCAACATCAACGCTGAAGTTGTTGACATGGTCATGGCCGAAAAAGCAAGCCTTAACGTCGCCTGTCTCTACGAACGCATCCCACTGACCCTCGTTATCGGGTGACGGGCACGGAGCTTCGGAAAGGATTCCGTTGAACGCAAAGTAGTTCGGAAGATATGTAGCGGATGTTCCGTCGGTGAAGTTCTTAGTGAGCTTGCCGAGCTGGAACGGAAGAGAGAACATAACAGCCTGTGCTGCTTCCTGCGGAATGATGTGCTGGAATGCAAGTGACGGAACAGCTTCGCCGCCGTTGGCCGCCTTGAGCTTTGCACTCTCTGCCTTGTACCATTCGATCTGGTCTGCACGAACGCAATCATAGCCTCTTCTCTTGCCGTTCTCGTAGAAAACATAATCTCCGCTGTCGAACATCCAAAGGTTGTAAGCAACCTTTTTGCCGTCGCTTGAGAGAATCGGAAGATTGTGAGTTGCACAGCCGTGAAGCGACGGGTCTGCTTCATAAGCAAGGCAGCCGTCATAGGACTGATACTTTTTGAGCATTTCTTCCTTTGTTACCGTCGGAGCGGACTCATCATCGTGGTTGCCGAATACGAAAGTGAACGGAACGCCCTTGCTTTCGAGAATCGGGAATACCTCGTCGTAGCCCTTCCAGTAGCTTTCAACCGTGCCGTCCTCGGGGCTCATAATGTTATCGCCGAGGAACATAACAAGGTCGGGATTTGAAGCGTCGATAGCCTCTGTTATATAAGCCTTGAGCGCTTCGCCGACCGGGAAGCCGGACTGAATGTCGGCAAGAACAAGAATCTTAAACTGTCCGTTCTCGTCAAACTGAAGCTTGTCATTACCCTTTGCAGACGCAAAAACAACGCCCGAAATGAGAATAACAACAGCTAAAAAGATTGATAATACTTTTTTCATGGTTTCACCCTCCGTTATTTTTTTCGTATATATGTTAGCACAAACTAACTGTAAAGTCAACCGACGATTAGTCGATTCTGTTCATTTTATCGACAATTTTGCTGAGACAAAGTTCATTATTTTTGTCGAGAATCCATACCTCGCCGCCGTCATTGCCCCTGACCGTACCTATCATACCGTCGACGAAAAGCAATGCGGCGCCGTTTTCAATCGCAAGTCCCTGCTCGGCTCGGTCAAGAATATCCTTTTTGAAGGTCTGCCAGTGGTCCGATTCATAGTGCGGACAGGCACAGTAGGGGAGAATGCCGAGGCAGTCGCAGAACATGAAGCTGTGCTCCGGACCGCAGTCGTCATAGCCGACATCGAACCAGCAGACTGCGCCTGCGCTGTAGCCTGACATGATTTTGCCGCTGTTGTATGCTTCAATAAGAGCTTTATCGGCTCCTGTTTTGCGCCAGGTTTCCATCATGAAGCGGACATCACCTCCACCGACATAGACGATATCCGCATCGAGAATGACTGAGCGAATATCATCGACGGTTCTTTTCTCATCCGTGAGATAGAGAATATCATATTGACAGCCGTATTTTTCAAAGCTGCGCTGAATATCCTCGTCTCCGTTGATATCGTCATAGCCTGCCGTCGGAAGAAACAGAACCTTGGGATTCTTTTTGTCCGCAAGGGAGACTATTTTTTCAAAGATATTGATTATTTCACCGTCACTGTAGCGTCCGCCGCCGATTGCAACAATTTTTCCCATGCTGTTCTCCTCATTTGTGATAGAGCTTTTTGGTCTGATATTTCGGTTCACAGGTTATGTTGATACCGAATTTTTTGAAAACGGATTCGTCCTGCTCCTTGAGGATAACCGTTGCGTGAGCCTCCATACCTCTGAGCTTCGGAATTTGCTGAAGTGCAAGCTTCGCAAGCGGATTTGTTGCAGCAGAAACGGAAAGGGCAATGAGCACCTCGTCAACGTGAAGTCTCGGGTTGTGGTTGCCCATGTATTTTACTTTCAGCTCCTGAACCGGCTCGATAACGGCAGGTGAGAGGAGGTGAATATCGTCGTTGATACCCGCAAGGCTTTTAAGCGCGTTAAGCATTGCTGCTGCACCCGCACCCATGAGAAGTGAGGTTTTGCCCGTAACAAGAGTATCCTTGCCCGTCTCAATTGCCATTGCCGGCTCTCCTGTTTCCTCTGCCTTGGCTTTTGCTGCGGCGATAACGGGACGCTCATCAAGAGAAATACCCGTTTTTTTCATGATAAGCTTGATTTTGTCAACGCTTCCCGAATTGCCGAGCCCCTTTTTAACCGAGCACTGTTCGGCATAGAAACGTCTGATAATCTCCTGTCTTGAGGCTTCGCAGCATGCCTCATCGTCAATGATGCAGTTGCCCGCCATGTTAACTCCCATGTCTGTGGGTGACTTATACGGACATTCGCCGTAGATCTGGTCAAAGGTTGCCGCAAGAACAGGAAAAATTTCAACGTCACGGTTGTAGTTGACCGTCATTTCGCCGTATGCCTCAAGGTGGAACGGGTCAATCATGTTTATATCGTTGAGATCTGCTGTTGCCGCTTCATAAGCGAGATTAACAGGGTGGTTGAGCGGAAGATTCCAAATCGGGAAAGTCTCGAATTTCGCATAGCCTGCACTGATTCCTCTTTTGTGCTCGTGATAGAGCTGTGAAAGGCAGGTCGCCATTTTTCCGCTGCCCGGGCCGGGAGCGGTGATAACAACGAGTGAACGGGAAGTTTCGATATATTCGTTTTTTCCGAATCCCTCGTCGCTGACGATTCTGTCAACGTCGGACGGATAGCCGGGAATCGTGTAATGGCGGTATACCTTAACGCCGAGGCTTTCAAGTCTTTTACAAAATGCATCTGCGGCCGGCTGCGCACTGTAGCGTGTCATGACAACGCTGCCGACAAGAAGTCCTATTCCTCTGAAAGCGTCAATAAGCCTGAGAACGTCAAGATCGTATGTAATGCCGAGGTCTCCTCTGATCTTGTTTTTCTCAATGTCGGAAGCGTTGACGACGATAACGATCTCCGCCTGATCCTTGAGCTTCATAAGCATTTTAACCTTGCTGTCGGGTGCAAAGCCCGGGAGGACTCTCGATGCATGGTAATCGTCGAAGAGCTTGCCGCCGAATTCAAGATAGAGCTTGCCGCCGAACTTGTTAATTCTCTCTCTGATATGCTCAGATTGCATCTTAACATATTTTTCGTTATCAAATCCGATTTTTTTCAACACCAACACCTCAAAAATTGCAACATTCGATTTATTATAATACTAACGGCTTTTTTTTTCAATAAGATTTGCTGATTTTGTTTTACAAGCCCTGTATTTTTTGCCTTATTGCATATAAAGTATAAAAAAGAAACAGATAAACTAATTTTTATTTGACTTGCATACAAACTATAGATATAATTATAATAACCGAAGGTTAAAGACAGGAGTTGATTTTTTGAAAAAACCGCTTCACAAATGGGAAAACCCGTTATTCTTTCGTGAGAACAAAAAAGACGGGCATAACCTCGCTTTGCCGTATGACGCAAGAGACAGGGTTGAATACGGCAAGTCAAAATACAAGCTTTCGCTGAACGGAAAATGGAAATTTATGTGGCAGATGGGGGTAGAAAATCAGCCGCAGAATTTTTTCTGCCCCGATTTTGATGACAGCGGCTGGGATACGGTAAATGTTCCGTCGGTCTGGCAGATGCAAGGCTACGGCAAGCCGATTTATCTCTGCTCGTCAATGCCGCCGCAGGTATCGACTGCCGAATCGCAGATTCCGAAAATAAGCCACGAAAAGAACGAGATAGGTTTCTATCGCCGCAGCTTCACTCTGCCCGAAGACTTTGACGGCAGGAGGATCATTCTGCATTTCGGCGCGGCAAAGTCTGCGCTTTATGTCTATATCAACGGCGAATATGTCGGTTATTCGCAGGGCTCTATGACCCCGGCCGAGTTTGATATAACCGATATTCTTCATGAGGGCGAAAACACTCTTGCCGCAAAGCTTATGCGCTTCAGTGACGCAACCTATCTTGAAAACCAGGATATGTGGCAGTTCTCCGGAATATACCGTGAGGTCTACCTTGTTGCCGAGCCCGAAACCACGGTTGAGGATATCTATGCAAGAACAACAATTGATGACAGCTACATTGACGGCATACTTGACCTGAAAATTAAATTCAGCACGGACAGGGAAGTTACATGCCGTGTTGACCTTGACAAAAAGGAGATTTTCAGAGGCAAGGTAAGCGGCGAGCTTGAAATAAACCGCATTGTCGAAAAATGCCGCAAATGGAGTGCGGAAACACCCGAGCTTTATACTTTGACCGTCAAGCTCTATGAGGGCACGTACTGCTCGGTCAAAAAAGAGATAAGAATAGGCTTCAAGCGTGTTGAAATAAAAGGAAATGTTTACTATATTAACGGACAAAAGGTTATAATCAAGGGCGTAAACCGTCACGACTATGACCCCGATTACGGCTGGGCTGTGCCGAGGGAGAGATATTATCAGGATCTTTACCTAATGAAACAGGCCAACATCAATGCCATAAGAACCAGTCATTATCCGGACGATCCGTTCTTCTATGAGCTCTGTGACGAGCTTGGCTTTTATGTAATGGACGAGTGCGACGTTGAAAGTCACGGTGTACGCAGAAAGAATGTACCCGGCGACAATCCGCTTTGGACCTCGGCAGTAATTGACAGGGCAGAGATGATGGTTTTGCGTGACAGAAGCCACGCCTGTATCTGCTTCTGGTCGCTCGGCAATGAAGCGGGAGACGGATCGAATTTCGCCGAGATGAAAAAGGCGATTTTGAAGCTTTGTGACCTTTATCCGATACACTATGAGGGCGATTTTGACCTCACAAAGTCTGATTTTATCAGCCGAATGTACCCGATGGAAAATGTTGTTGACAAGCTTGTTCATCGGGAAGCAATCACGGCGACACTGTTTGACAACATAGCCAATGCCCTTGCCGCCGACAACAAGGACGTACCGGAATCGGCATTTGAGGATCATCCGGTGATTTATTGTGAGTACGCTCACTCAATGGAGAACAGCCTCGGCAATTTCAAGGAATATGTTGATGATTTTGAAAAGTATGACCACATGACGGGCGGATTTATCTGGGATTTCGTCGATCAGGCGATACACAAGGACGGCAAGTGGCTATACGGCGGCGACTTTAAGGAAGGCTGGTCAAGCTTCTATTTCTGCGCCAACGGAATAATTGCCGCCGACCGCACGCCGCACCCGGCATATTATGAGGTCAAGCAGGTCTATTCCAATGTCTGCGCCGAGGATATCGACGTTGAAAGAAAAAGAGTTAAGATAAAGAATAAGAATTATTTTATTCCGCTTGATTATTGCTATCTCGAATGGTCTGCTGCAAAAAACGGCAAGGAGCTTGAAAGCGGCAGAATCTCACTCGACGGAATTGCTCCGCAGACGGTAAAGACGCTCTCAATCCCGTATTCTGCCGAGTTCGAAACGGGAGAATATATTCTTACCCTTTCGTTCAGGTATAAAGACGAAAATGAGTGGCACAGGGCGAATGATGAAATCAGTTTCAATCAGTTCATTCTCAGCAATGAAAAGAAGAAGCCAGAGCCGAGAGAGGGCATGGTCAAGGTTCTTTCAAAGGGAAATGTTCACAAGATAATCGCAAACGGTACATCGGTTACATTTAAAAACAAAAAGCTTTACGGAATCGACTTCGGCAGCGGAAACATTCTTGACAATTCGCTTTCATTTAAGCCGAATTTCTTCCGCCCGTTGACTGATAACGACACAAACTATTTTAATTTTGCACCGATGTTCAAGCGCCTCAATCCGCTCTACCTTTGGGATATAACAAGCCGAAGCGTCAGCATAAAGAGCTTTGTTATCTTCCCGTTCAGCGGATCATGTATAGTAAATATTCATTGGTTTGCACCGTTTGCAGGTCATGTTGAGACTGATATAATTGTCAACAGCGACGGAAGTGTAAGCATCGGACAAAATATGAACAGTCCCTTACTTCCGATGCTGCGTTCGGGTGTAAGACTCGGAATAAACAAGGATTTTTGCAATGTCAAGTGGTACGGAAGAGGCCCCGAGGAGTCGTATTGTGACAGAAAAACGGGACAGCGAATTTCGGAATTCCGCAAGAAGGCCGACGAGCTTTTCCATTACTATATGAGGCCGCAGGAGAACGGCAACAGAACCGATGTTCGCTCACTTGAAATCACGGACGACGGCGACAACGGCTTCTCCGTCAGCTCGGATTTTCCGTTTGAGTTCTCCATGCACAGCTATTCTCAGGAAAAAATTGAGAAAGCAATGCATAATCACGAGCTCACCAAGGATGAATATTATTCGCTTTGCATTGATGCAAAACAACGAGGTGTCGGCGGCGATATGCCCGGCACGGCGTGTTTACATGAGCCGTACAAGATGCACAGCGGCAATTATTCTTTTGCATTCTCGATAAGAGGAATTAAGGCGGATAAGTGAAATTTACACAAAGGCGCCCGTAGGGAAGCTGTCGGTGAAGCCGAATAAGGGCGTAGAGCTTCATCGGATATAAACGTCGCTTTTTTAAACAACTATTACTCGAAAGGACTTGATTAAAATGGTATTATCAACTCAGACTGAAGTGGGCTCAAAACGTTTAGGCGACGAAAAATGTGTTCGCATGATATGCGAGGCAGGCTTTGATGCATTGGACTATTCAATGTTCTGTATGCAGGCAGACGATAATATCCTTAATCAGCCCGCATATCTCGAGCATGTGATTGAAGTAAAGAAAATCGTTGAAAGCTACGGTAAATACTTTAATCAGGCTCATGCACCTTTTCCGAGCTTTAAGGTCGGGGAGGATACATACAACACGGTAATTCTTGAAAAAATCAAGCGTTCAATAGAAATCGCAGGTACTCTCGGAGCGAAAAATATTGTAATTCATCCGACATATTACGGCAAAGACAGCAAGAGAAATCTTGAGCTTAATGCCGAGTTTTACAATAATCTTATTCCGCTTTGCAAGGAATATAATATAAAAATCGCATGTGAGAATATGTTCGGCAGGGATCGCCGCAGACATTGTATTATTCCGAATATTTGCAGCGTCGGAGAGGAGTTCAAAGCCATGATGGATATGCTTGACCCGAGATATTTTACCGCTTGCGTCGATATAGGACACGCAGGCCTTGTCGGAACAACGGCTCCAGAAATGCTCAGAACTCTCGGTCACGAGAATGTCGGCTGTCTGCACGTCCATGACAATGACTATCTTGAGGACAGACATTGTCCGCCGTATTTCTTTGATCTCGACTGGGAGGAAATCACTCAGGCTCTTGCCGAGATTGATTATAAGGGCGATTTTACATTTGAATCTGATGATTTTCTTGTTAATTTCCCCGAAGAGGTCTTCCCGGCAGCATATAAGCTTTTGCATGATATCGGCAGGAGCTTGATAAAGAAGATTGAGAGTAAAAAGGAGAAAATTTATGGCAATGCTTGAGTGTGACCTTCACGGTTCATTGTTTGAAATCAGTGAAGCCATTGACAGGGCGGTCAACAAAAGCGTTTCTGCTTCCGTTGAGGACGAGTCGTACTGCGAAAAAGGAAATTGTGCCTGTTCTGTAAAGGTCTATGAGCGTTACAGCTACATAGGCGGCAACAGAGTCAGCCTGAGCGTCACACTTTTTGCGTGCGGAGAAGACGTGCATCTCACGGCAATAAGCTCGGGCGGAAGTCAGGCAGTCTTTTTCAAAATCAACACATGGGGTGAGGATGCGTTTCTCGATACAATTCGTGATACGGTCGAACAATTTACTTAAGGAGATGATAGAATGAAAAAATTTATTTCAATTCTTACGGCACTTACATTTGCGGCGGCGCTGACCGTCGGTTCGTCGGCAATGTTATTTCTCGGCGATGTAAATCGGGATGGAAAAGTTAATTCAACGGACGCTCTTTCAATTCTGAGATATATAGTCGGCTTGGATGTCGGCGGGAATTTTGATCGTGCCGCAGCGGACATAAACGGCGACGGTGCAATCAATTCGGCAGATGCTTTGTCGGCATTGAGAATAACGGTCGGCTTGGAAAAAACATATGAGCTGCCGTCCGAAAAACAGGAGATATTGTCTTTTTATAACAGTGCACTTGATAAAACATATGCAAAAACAAAGGAAATAGAGGAAACTGTGACAGATGATTATGGATTATGGGTCGATATTCCCGTGACTGATGAAGGGCAGAGAATGAATTTCGGACCTGATACATACAATTATTTCTTCACGGACGGACTTGATGAATACGGCAACGCTCCTGAAGATATTGCGCCTAACTCGTTGCTGACGGAAGAAATGATTAAGCAAATTTCCATAAAAAAGATAAAAAACGGATATGAAGTAAACCTGGAATTGTGGTTTGAAGAAGCCGGGCTTTCTGAAGTCCCCGAAATTCAGTATTGCGGAGGAGTACCGTTCTATTATATCAATGACGAAACGGACGACTTTGAATATAACGGTGGTCAAATTATGTACATAGGAACAAAAGTCACGGCATTTATTAACGAAGACGGATATGTTGAATCGTTTGATGTCTATGTTCCGTATGAGAGCTATTATAGCATTCTGTTCGATTATGAGGGTGACATCTACAAAAGTGAAATTGCTGAAATCGGTTACAGACAACATCATTTTGATATTATAACGACGAGGAGATGATATAGAATGAAAAAATTTATTTCAATTCTCACGGCACTTACATTTGCAGCGGCGCTGACCGTCGGTTCGTCGGCAGCTTTGCTCGGAGATGCAAATGACGACGGAAAAATCAATTCCGCCGATGCGCTTTGTGTGCTTCAATACAGCGTCGGAATGAAGGTTAAAAGCTTCAACAAAGCCAATGCCGATGCAAACGGTGACGGGAAAATCAATTCCGCCGATGCGCTTAAAATATTGAGAATAACTGTCGGTCTCGAGCAGGCAGAAAACATCCCGACGGTTAAGGGCGAAATTGTCAAGTATTATAACGACGCCCTGAAAAAGACATATTCTCAGGTCAAAAAGGCAACGGTAACATTATCCGACGAGGGAGTTTATACTTTTAACGGAAAGTCGGAAAAAATGGAGCCGAACAAAAACACTTTTACGGGGATTTTTGTGAACGGTGTTGATGAAAACAATTTGCCTGCCTATACGTACGGACCGGATACAAAGCTCACGGAAAATATGCTCAGCTCGGCAACGATTGCCAAGATGAGCAACGGTCTCAAAATCAGATTGGTTATCAAATCCGAAAAGGTTGATGTAAAAAAGGATTCGGTTTACAATGCCGCCGGCGGCTTCCCGTTTGAGTTTGGTTATGACGGAACGTTCATAAAGGACTATACCTCGGGCAGCGTAACCTACAGCGGTACGGTTATTGAGGCTGTAACGGACACAAACGGCAGGGTGAAGGAGCTGAATGTCAAAACGCCGTACAGTTCCGAGTTCACTATGAAGCAGAAAAACGGTAAGGTTGACAAGATAACCGAAAAGGGCGAAACGTCATACTACGGAATATTTACTTTCTGAATAAATAATAGAAGCTGATGCGGGGACGAATCTGCATCAGCTTCTTTCTATTTTGTCTTTTCGATAATTTCATACGGCTTTTCGGCAATATATTCGGCTCCCGCCGTGATAAGCTCGGAAACGTCACGGTTGCCCCATGTTACGCCGACACAGGGGAGACCTGCATTGTGCGCGGTCTGAACGTCAACCTCGGAATCACCCGAGTAAACGCATTTTGCCTTGTCTGCGCCGAGCGTTTCAATGACGTAAAGTACCGAATCGGGCGCAGGCTTTGACGGAAAGCGATCCATCTTGCCGACAACAAGGTCGAAGATGTCGCCGAAGAAATCTTCAACTACCTTTTTGGCCGCCTCGTCGGCTTTGTTCGACACAACGGCAACCTTGCAGCCGTTCTGTTTGAGCGTCTTTATAACGTCAACAATGCCGTCATACGGTTTCGTGAAGTCTGCGATATGGTCAAGGTAGTATGCCGTGAAAATCGCAAGCGTTCTGTCGTAATCCTCTGAGGAAATGTCCTGCGGAGCGGCACGCTTAATCAACATTCTTATACCGTTGCCGATGAAGCGACGAACCTCATCAATTGTTCTTTCGGGATAATTCATTTGACGCATCGCATAGTTCACGGCATTTGCCAAGTCCTGCAATGTGTCAAGAAGCGTTCCGTCAAGATCAAAAATATATGTGTTGTATTTCATAATTATCACCGATTTGATATTATATCACAAACGTCGAAAAATGCAATATAAAGAAACAAAATGACCGCTTCAAATTTTTTACAAAAATGAAACGGTCCGAGATTATTTTTGAATGTGGTCGTAAATGGTTTTTGCTATCGTCTCGGCGGTCTCGTCGAGCTTTTCGTCGAAGATTTTGTTGTCGTTATCGTTGGTGATGAAACCGACTTCAAGAAGAAGCGAGGGCATATCGGTGTCGGAATTTATATAGTAGTCGCCGAACGAGTTGTCACGGAAGCCTTTTTTTATTCCGCGATTCTGTTGGCCTGTCAAGTTGCAGATATTACTGACAAGATTTTCGGCGAGCGTGTATTCGTCACCTTTGGAATTCCTTGAAACCCACGCTTCGATTCCGTTAGCCTTTTTGTCCTCGGCGGAATTTCTGTGAATGCTGACAAAGAGCGTGCAGTGCTTTTTATTTGCCGATTTGCAGCGTTCATCAAGCGTAACGTCCGAGTCATCGTCACGGGTCAGATAAACCTTGATGCCCATTGCTTCAAGCTTTTCTCTGATTTTCAGCGTCAGCTTGAGGTCATCGTCTTTTTCGTAGCGGTCGCCGTTTGCTGCGCCTACGTCATAGGCACCGTGTCCTGCGTCAAGGCAAACGTACGGGTCACCGGAGTAGGTGTATTTGGGCTTGAAAACTCCGCTTCGTACGCAGACAGCAATGATGACAGCCGTTAAAATAACAGCGGCAATGATGATATTTCTTTGTTTCTTCCTGATTTTGAACTTCATTTTATCACCTTAATAATGATTGGTTAAACTTTAATGTTTTTGCTCCGAGACGGTTACTTCATCAGCTTTTCGTAAACCTCGCCGGTAATGCAATAGGTTGCGATTGAGCCGTCGTTGAAGGTTATTTCGGCAATTCGGTAATCGTTGCCGCAGTAGCCGTAAAGGAAGCAGTTGTCAAGAACCTTTTGGATGGTTGATTTGCTTGTTATCTCGTTGGGAACATTATGCTCGATATAATGGGAATTCAATTGATTATAATTGGCGTAATATAAATCCATGTCGGAATCAAAGCTCTTTATATCGGCAACGCTGTTATATCCGCCCGAGAAAAGCGGCAGCATATCGGCATTTGTTTTGTTTATGGACTCCGATTTTGTGCAAAGCTTCATGCTTTTGACGTCGCTTGCCGTGATTTTTGACTCAAGACACTTCATGTATCCGTTGTCGGTGAGATACTTTATCGTGTTCGTCATGGTCTTTGTTATAACGAATGATTTAGATGTGTTGTCCATTGCGCCAATCGTCAGGTCGGTAAGCTTCATTGATTCCTTCGCCTGTTCTGTTTGCAGAGTGTTATCATTTACAATTTCGCATGTATATCTGTCAATAAGATCCCCGTATTCGTTGTAATAATATTTATCGGGCATATCGTCTATGAAATTATCACCGATTCCGAAGCTTATAACGCCCAGCTCATCCTCCGGCTTGTGGAAGAAAATATCGTTCGCCGTCTGGTTTTCGAGATCTTTCAGAACGGCTTTTTTCAGCTCATCGGTTATCATGCCGCAGCGGTAACTGTCTTTAAGATACTTTGAATAGAGATAGAAATAGTTTCCGGGATTCAATTCGGCAGATACTTTGCTTAAATAGTTATCGCTTGCATAGTAATCGTCGGAATTGGTTTCAAAATATTCTTCAATTCCGCTCTTGGCGACAATTGTATCGCTAAGTCCCATGATTCTCTTTGCGTTTTCTTCCGTTGTTACGCTGTAGTAACGCTTGATTGTTTTGCCGTTTTTGAGAGTATAAACTATCTGGAAGTTCATTGCGCAGGTGTCCGAAGCCGTGCTCTTGATATGTCCCTTTTGAACAAAGCTCCTGTGAATTTCAATAAGCCTGTGAATCATGCTCTCATCGTCAACGGAGTATTTGGGATAATATATATCCTGATTACCTTCGCCGTAAAAGAACCGATCAAAGCCGCCGGTGCTTGTGTAGCCCGAGTAGGTTTTCATTACCGCGTATCCGTAAATCGGACGGCGATGGAGGGCATCGTTATCGTTAACGCTGCTGTAAGGGTTGGAGATTGTAGAAGAAAACTCGATTGAATCAATGTCCTCGGCGTCGGGTATTCTTGAAGCATAACCCAAAAGTCCGGAGTAGAAAACCGTGGTAACTATCGCTATTGCTGCGATATAGCACGGTATTCTTTTGAGCATGGATTTCAATATCAGCTTACGCTTATGAGCGAAGATCATTTTGAAAACGAAATACGCTACAATGAAGAAGCCGATTGAGTAGAGGAAGGTGAGCATGTTTCCTCTTTCTATTCCGAGTGTGCCTTCGACAACGGCATACATTCCGAAAGTCATGACATATATTCCCGAAAATACAGCACAGATCTCGTTGATGCCCTTTGCTCTTCCGAAAGAACCGCTGATTTCGTTTCTGCGCTTTGGAAAAGCGAGAAAAGCAATTGCAAAAATTATTGCGGCATAGACAAAGTCCGTGATTGCACCCGAGTAATCGGAAATTGTGAGATTATAAAGCGGTGCACCGCTTTCGTTGAATGTAAAATAAAGCTGATAGCTGCTAAAGACCATGTTCAAGCCTTCGCTGTATTGCTCCTGAGCGCCATATTCGCCCGGACTGAAAAATCTGAACATATAAATGTAAGGGCTGAAGAAGTTCCAGTCACCCTCATATACGCCTATTCCACCAACAGTGTAAAGTCCTCTCATTTCGCTGAAGAGCACACCGGCAGCCATAGGAAATACGGCGATTATGGCGGTGAATACCAAGCCCTCCGCAATATTTCCGGTATAGGCGATTACCGCCGAGGTTATAGTGAATGAGACGGCGTATATTCCGATAAAGCAGACTACCCAGTAAACAGCCATCTTGATTATCGGTGCGTTCGGCGTGTAACCGACGCCGAATACAGATATAAGCTCAAAAAATGCGGCTATAATGACGGCAGCGCAGAAGGGGAGAAGTCCGCCGAGATATTTTGCCAGGAAGATTTTTCTTCTGCTTATGCCGAGCGAAAAGATGACATTGCAGTGCTTTTTGCTCTGTGCAAATGAAAAGAGGACTATTCCGGCGAAAACGCCGCCGAGGATAATCAGCACTTCCGCAAGAAGGATGCTGTCACTGACATTGCTCCAGAAAAATCCGAAAAATTTGTCTTTTACAAACGGTGAACCGCCAAAGCGATGGAATGCTTTTATGTTGATATAGTTAAATAGCGTTGACATGAACAGCGCAAAAAAGGTGATTATCGGAACGAAACAGGTTTTTATAAAAGAGTTTCGTAACAGCGCTGAGAAAGGTCCGGCCGCTGTATGTTTATATTTCATAGATTGTTCCCTCCTATTTAATATTCAGCTTGTTGTAAACGTCCGATTCTAAGGCGTAGGTAGCAATCGAGCCGTCGTTGTATGTTACCTCAACAATGCGGTCACTGTTATTGTTAAAGCCGTAAAGCAGGGTATTGTCAAGTACGGTTTGAATCGTAGCTTTGTCCTCGATTGATCCGCCGACGTGGTTTGCAAAGTCGTGGCTTGCCTGTCTGCTCATGGTGTCGTTCGACTTGACCTCATCGGCGCAGGCATAGCCGGCAGCAAAGAGCGGAAGCATATCGGAGTTTTTCTTGCCGACCGTTTCGGCTCTTGTCGCAATCTTAATTTTGTCTACGTCATTGGCAGTGACGTCGGATTTGAAATATTGCATGAGGTTGTGATCTGTAAGATATTTAACTATGTTCGTCATATCCTTCGTGACAACTATGCATCTATCTCCCGAGATTGAGATACTCGTATCGGGAAGATTCGGAAATCCGGCACGGCGTTCCTTCACAGTGCCCGTAATTTCGTTTGTATCGGCATTGATAATTACACCGTCGCTGCCGATTATCTCGTTATCCCGGAGGCTGAGAATTGATGAAACCGAATCGTTAAGCGGGAAATAGATAACTCCAAGCTCATCCTCGGGACTGTGAAAATAAATCTGCTGTGCACTTTGCCTTTCAAGGTCGGCAAAAATGGCTTCCATAAAGTCGTATTTCAGTCCGTCAACATACTTGCAGCTCTTGAGATTTTTCGACAGCAGACAGAAACCGTCGAGATAGTCCGAAGGCCCGAGCTTTTCCATTGATTGGGAATGATAATAGAAATATTCAGATATTTCGTCTTTAAATCCTTCAAGGTCGCTGAGACCGAGCATTTTCATTGCACTTTCCGTGCTGACGGTGCTGTAACGGCGTTCTACCGTTCTGCCGTTGCGAAGCTTGTAGCTTATCATAATAACGTAGCCGCAAGCGTTGTCCGCATTGGCTTTGATCTTGCCCTCTTTGGCAATGGCTTTGTGGACATCAATAACTTTTTTAATCTCATTGTCTTTTTCAACCGTACAGTCGAGATTAAAAGATCCGAAGTTTGCTGTTCCGCCCCAAAAAATAACGTCGGATAATTCAACCTGGCTTGAAAAGCCGTTGCTTATCATCGGAGAGTAGCCGTAGACCTCATCGCCGTGAATATCCGTGCTGTAATTGATTATGTCGTACGGATTGGAAATTTCTAAAGAAATTTCAATTGATTCGACCTTTTTAGCGTTCGGAACATATGAGGAATAACCGAAAAGTCCCGTTGAAAAAATAACAGCAATTAAAGCGAAAGCGGCAACATATGCGGCAATTCTTTTTACCGATTGCTTCATATTTTTCATTCGCTTGTATGTGAAAAGGAATTTGAAAACCAAATACACAAGTATAAAAGTTAAAATGAATGAAACGAACGCGATAATTGCACTGTGATTTTCCGTCAGATTTAAGGAAACAATCGTTCCGATGTAAAATCCCGTCATTGCGCCGCAGATTTCGTTGAGACCCTTCGCTTTGCCGAAATAACCGCTGGTCTCGTTTTTGCGCTTCAGGAACGCCCAATAAGCAATTGCAAAAATAATTGCAGAAAGAACAAAACAAGTGATCGTACCCGACCAGTCGGTGGCGGTCAATTTATCGCTCGTATAGAGAATACGGAGAAGATAGTTTTTTCTGTAGCCTTCACCTGTTTGTACAATGAGCAATGCCGAAAAAGGACTGAAAAAGTTCCAGTCTTTGCCATAGGCTTCGACACCTCCATGGGTAAAGATGCTGCGCATATGGCCAAAGAAAATACCTGAAAAATTCGGAAAAATCGCAAGTATGACCGAAAAAATTCCCGATTCGACAATGTTTCCCGAAAAAGCCATTGACACAGCCGCAACGGTAAATGCGAATGTATATGTTCCGAGAATACCAGCTACCGAAATCAGCGCCAAGTGTATCGTCGGAAATTTGACGATACATCCGGAAATAACGTCTGCAAGAACTTCGACTGTTGCCGAAAAGGCAAGCACAGCCGCAAGGGGAACAATTCCGCCGAGGTACTTCGCAAGGAAAATTTTCCTGCGGCTGAGACCGAGCGAAAATATGACGTTAACTTGCTTTTTGCTTTGCACAAATCTGAATAAAACGGTTCCCGAGATGATTCCGAAAATAACTATGACCGGAACAGCAAGGAGTATTCCGTCAAGAATGGAATCCCAAAAATGTCCGTATCGTTTTTGGTTCCAATCATAATAACCGTTTATATAATCAAAAACAAATTCGAGCAGTGTGGTGAGAAGCAACACAACAAGCGTCACGATCGGAACAAAACGCGTTTTTTTGACCGAGTCCCAAAACATTGACGCAAAGGGATTACGAGAATATTTTTTCAAAGTCATAATCCGTATCCTCCATCTCCTCAAGGAAAATCTCTTCAAGTGAAAGAGGAAAGCGTTCGCAAAGCACGGGGTCAAGCGAATTGATAATTTCCTGAGCTTTTTCGACGTTTTCCGAGACCGTAAATGTAACTATCTTGCCGTCTTTTTTGAAATTCTTGATTTTGAGGTCGCCGAATGCTTCGCGCTCAACCTCGTTCTTGAAGGCAAGGCGGAATTTGCAGCGTGTGCCGTTCATATCGTCAACGGCACAGTTTATTGCAATCGTCTGACCGTTGATAAGTGCAATGTGGTCGCACATATCGGCAAGCTCATGGAGGTTATGAGAGGAAATGATTATCGAGCATTCCTTTTCCGCCATGTAGTCAAGCAAAATCTTTTTTGTCAGATTTCTCTTTGCCGGGTCAAGTCCGTCAAAGGACTCGTCGAGAAGAATTACTTTCGGCAGGCAGGAGAGACCGAGTATCATTTCGGCCTGACGCTGCATTCCCTTTGAAAAACCGATAAGCTTTTTCTTCGGGTCAAGTCCGAAAAGACCTGTCAGCTTTTTGAATGTATCCATGCAAAAGTTCGGGTGAAAGCCCATGTAAAACTTTGCCATGGAGTTCATTGACGAGCCGAGACCGAAATACAAATCGTCGGGAACATAGAAAAGGTCTGTTTTAAGCTCCGGATGCTCAAAAAGACTTTTGCCGTTGAGCAAAACGTCGCCGCTGTCGGGGAGATAAACGCCTGCGATAATTTTCAGAAGCGTTGTTTTACCTGCTCCGTTGTAGCCGACAAGCCCGTAAAGCGAGGATTCGTTGACTGTGAAAGAGAGGTTCTTAATTGCCGTATAATCGTCGAAGGTTTTCGTTATGTTGTTTATTTCAATCATTTATTATTCCTCCTCATATATCTTGTTGATGAGCTTAATTACCGAGTCCCTGTCGACTCCCTTTGATTTGAGCGAATACAGGTCGGGTTCAATGTCCTTGAGCGCTTTTTCGGCAATTGATGTGTTGTTCGCAGCGTCCGAGGCAACAAAGCTTCCTCTGCCTACAAGCGAGTAAATTATCCCTTCGTCCTCAAGGTCTGCAAATGCCCTCTTGACCGTGTTGACATTGATGCCCGTTTGAGTTGAAACCGATCTGATAGACGGGAGCTGCTCATCTGCCTTGTAGATTCCGAGGCGGATACACGTTATCAGTTGGTTTTTGATCTGTTCGTAGATTGGGATCCTGCTCCTGGAGTCGATCTCAAACATAGCATCACCTTCTTTCGGTGTGTATTAGGTGTGATATCTGTACTATCACACTTGCATGATATCATTTATGCGAAAAAAAGTCAATAGTTTTTTTAAAAATTTTTTCTCATGGGTTGACATCGGTTATGCTTTGATTATAATAATGTTGAAATAAATAGTTGCGACGGAGGTTAGCCTTTATAGCGGTTCGATATCTTTCGTCTCCCGTCTAAAATCTATATTCGGAAACAGAGATCGTATATGGCAAAAATCAGTCAAAAATCAAAGGGAATACTTTATATCATGGCGGCGGCGTTCGGCTTTGCAATGATGTCGCTTTTCGTAAAGCTGGCAGGGGATTTGCCGGCATTTCAAAAGGCATTTTTCAGAAACTTTGTCGCGCTCATTTTTATCTTTATTATGATGCTTCGTGAAAAGGTCGGCTTCATTCCGCCCAAGGAGCACATTCCGGATCTTCTCGGCAGAAGCTTTTTCGGCACAATGGGCTTGCTTTGCAATTTCTATGCACTCGGCAAGCTGAATCTTTCCGATGCGAATATGCTCAACAAGCTTTCGCCGTTCTTCGCAATCATTTTTTCGATTTTTCTTTTGAAAGAGAAGCCTAAATTTGCACAGATTATCGGCGTTGCGGTGGCTTTTGTCGGCAGCTTGTTCATCATTAAGCCGGGCTTTGACAATCCGCAGGTGCTTCCGGCAGTTGCGGGACTTTTGGGCGGCATGGGTGCAGGAATTGCATATACTTTTGTGCGCCGTCTCGGTCAAAAGCAGGAGAACAGCCGCAGAATTGTTTTCTTTTTCTCGGCATTTTCGTGCATTTTGTGTCTGCCGTTTTTGATATTCGAATATGAGCGAATGAGCGGCTTACAGTTGATTTATCTCATACTTGCCGGAACGTTTGCCTGTATCGGGCAGCTCGGCATAACAAAAGCGTATATATGCGCCCCGGCGAGGGAGATTTCCGTATACGATTACACGCAGGTCATCTTTGCCGCCGTGTTGGGATTTTTTGTTTTCGGAGACATTCCCGATTGGCTCAGCGTCCTCGGCTATATCCTGATCATCGGCGCAGGCGTTGCAATGTTTTTCTACAATAAAAAACGAACCGATTAAAACAGAATAGAAGTAAACAACCGTTTTTCTTATCTTGACGATAGGGGAGACGGTTGTTTTTATTAACTGTATTGTGTTTAAAGCCGCAAGTCACGGAATTTTCCGCAGCTTACGGCTTTTATTTTTTGCTTGCGCTTAGACGAATCGTTTCGAAAGCGCAATTTGCATTATAGATTAAAGATATAAGACAGGCAAAATTCAAATCTGCAATTTAATTCAAAAGCAATCTGACATCTGCCATCTAACATCTAAAATCTATTTATGGCAGGAACCTCTCATTGCACAGTTCGCACAGTTGCAACCGCAGGAGGATTTGCCTTTTTTCTTATCCCTCACCAGGCCCACAATTATCAAGGTGACGATAAGCGCAAGCACAAGGCATATAATAATGGTTGCAAGGTTTTGTGAAATCCATGAAATCATAATATCAGTTCCTTTCACATTGAATTATGGAATATTGCACAAATTGCGGTGCACGTTTTGCATAAATCATTTTCCGTATATTTTGCATTCGCACACCTCAATTGTGCGTTTTTTCTTTAGATTTATTTTTTAACCTTTACGTTATGAGTAAGCTTTGTAGCCTCGGTGTACTTCTTGAAGAAGAGCATGTAGATCATACCGATAAGGATAGCGGCCGCAACGATGATGCCGATAACGTTTGCCTTGCCGACAAAGATGTTGCCGAACTGAGTTACCATGAGTGCGATGCAGTATGCAAAGCCGCACTGATAAGCGATAGCGAACCATGTCCACTTAGCGTTGTTCATCTCACGCTTGATAGCACCGATTGCTGCGAAGCAGGGAGCGCAAAGAAGGTTGAATACGAGGAATGAATAAGCAGTGATACCCGTGAAGGCAGCTGCAATGTTGCTGTAAACCGTTCCGTCTCCGCCGCCGTAGAGAATACCGAGCGTACCGACGATGTTCTCCTTTGCAACAAGACCTGTGATCGATGCAACGGCTGCCTGCCAGTTGCCCCAGCCGAGAGGTCTGAATATTACAGCGATTACGCTGCCGATCTTTGCAAGGATGGAGGAATCGATTTCGTCCTCGGAAAGCATTCTGAATGCTCCGTCAACAATACCGAAGTAAGTTGTGAACCAAACAAAGATTGTTGAAAGAAGGATAACCGTACCTGCCTTCTTGATGAATGACCAGCCACGCTCCCATGTCGAACGGAGAACGTTTGAAACTGTCGGCCAGTGGTAAGCGGGAAGCTCCATAACGAACGGAGCAGGATCGCCGGAGAAAATCTTTGTCTTCTTAAGCATGATACCGGAGCAGATGATTGCGAGCATACCGATGAAGTATGCCGAAGTCGAAACAAGAGCCGAGCCTCCGAAGAGTGCACCTGCAATCATTCCGATGAACGGAACCTTAGCCGAGCAAGGAATAAATGTTGTTGTCATGATTGTCATACGGCGGTCACGTTCATTTTCGATGGTTCTTGAAGCCATGATACCCGGAACACCGCAGCCTACGCCGATAAGCATCGGGATGAAGGATTTACCCGAAAGACCGAACTTTCTGAAGATACGGTCAAGGACGAAGGCGATACGTGACATATAGCCGCAACCTTCAAGGAATGCGAGAAGGAGGAAAAGAACAAGCATCTGAGGAACGAAGCCGAGAACCGCACCGACACCGGCTACGATACCGTCAAGGACAAGACCCTGAAGCCAATCGGCAACATTGCTGTTTTCAAAAGCGTTTCCGATGAGTGTCGGGATACCCGGAACCCATACGCCGTAGTCAGCCGGATCGGGCTCGTCAAAGCCGTTTTTGCTGAGGTAATCAACAGCCTCAAGATAAGTCATACCGATTGTTGAATCTTTATCGGCATTTGCGGGAATCTCGCTGTAGTAAGCTGTCATGTCGTTGATAGCGAGCGTCTCTTCATCTTCAACGCCGATAACCGCCGACTGCTTGTCGGTCTTGAAGTTTTTGAGTTCTTCAACAGTCTTGTCTGCATCAAAATCTTCTGCTTCTGTGTCAAAATCAACAAATGCCTGTGCAGCTTCCGTTGCATTTGTATAATTATCGGCCTTTTCGCTATAAGCGGAGGAGCCGATTCCGAAGAGGTGCCAGCCGTCGCCGAACACACCGTCGTTCATCCAGTCCGTTGCAGGAGCACCGACACCGACCATTGCGATCCAATAAACAAGGAACATGATAACGGCGAAAATCGGAAGTCCGAGCCAACGGTTTGTAACAACACGGTCGATCTTATCGGAGGTTGAAAGCTTTCCGGCATTCTTTTTCTTGTAGCAAGCCTTGATGATTGAGGATATGTAGATATATCTCTCGTTTGTTATGATGGACTCTGCGTCGTCGTCCATTTCTTTCTCAGCCGCTTTAATGTCGGTCTCGATGTGATCCATAACAGCCTTGTCTATTTTAAGATTTCCGAGAACCTTGTCGTCACGCTCAAAAATCTTGATGGCGTACCATCTCTGCTGCTCCTCGGGCATATTGTGAACGGCAGCTTCCTCGATATGAGCGATAGCATGCTCGACACAGCCTGAGAAGGTGTGCATAGGAACTGTTTTGCCGTTCTTCGCCGCGTCTATAGCCGCTTCCGCTGCTTCGCGAATTCCTGTTCCTTTAAGAGCGGAAATCTCAACCACCTTGCAGCCGAGCTGACGTGAAAGCTCCTGAATGTTGATCTTGTCGCCGTTCTTTTTAACAACGTCAATCATGTTGATTGCAACTACAACCGGAATTCCGAGCTCTGTGAGCTGGGTTGTAAGATAAAGATTCCTCTCAAGGTTTGTACCGTCGATGATATTAAGAATTGCATCGGGACGTTCACCGATAAGATAATTTCTTGCAACAACCTCCTCCAAGGTGTACGGAGAAAGTGAATAAATACCCGGAAGGTCGGTGATGATAACGCCGTCATGTTTTTTGAGCTTACCTTCCTTTTTTTCAACCGTAACGCCGGGCCAGTTACCAACATACTGATTTGAACCGGTCAGCGCATTGAACAACGTGGTTTTACCGCAGTTTGGGTTACCCGCAAGGGCAATACGTAACTTCATACCAAATTCCTCTCTTTCAATTAGCTTGTGCTAATCGTAATTTCAAAAAATAGGGGTCAATCCCCGTATGTGTCAGTTAAGCCGATTTACTCAACCTCAATCATTTCAGCGTCGGCTTTTCTGAGCGAAAGCTCATAACCGCGGACGTTAACTTCAACAGGATCTCCGAGCGGAGCAACCTTACGGATATAAACCTCAACGCCTCTTGTGATGCCCATGTCCATGATTCTGCGCTTAACTGCGCCCTCACCGTGGAGCTTGACAACCTTGACCGTAGAGCCAACCTTTGCTTCCTTTAAAGTTTTCATCTGTCTCATCCTCCTTAATATTGTACAGATTATTTGAAATACCTTTTTGGTATTCGATTACGAATCAGATCATTATTTTTCTTGCCATTTCTTCGCTTATAGCGACTCTGGCTTCTTTCACGTTGACGATAACGTTACCGCCGAGCGTGTTAATGACCATCACGTTTCCGCCGACAACAAACCCGAGATTTTCAAGATGTTTCTTGACTTCCGGACTTCCGCCGATTTTTTTAATGGTGTTCATTTCACCGACATCTGCAAGTGCCAAAGGCATCATAGCTAATCCCTCACTTTCGCCGGTTAGTTTAGACTAACCGAAGGCTTTAAATAAGGTTAGCTCTCGCTAACTAAAAATATATTATCGCCAAAAAGCAGAAATGTCAATATAAAAAACGAATTTTTTTGTTTTTGCGACGATATTTGTCAGTATGAACAAACAGTTAGCTACGTCTAACTAAAATACTATTTATTTTTGTGAGTTCGTAATAAGAAAGATAACCATAACTGAGCTTGAATTTATTTGATTGTTGTGATATAATGTTAGAAGTGTAATTTTGGAGGCTTTATTATGCATTTACAGGAATCCGGAGAGATGTATCTCGAAACTATATATATTCTTTCAAAGAAAAGCAGCGCCGTCAGGTCGCTTGATGTTGCCGAGTATATGGGCTTTTCCAAGCCGAGTGTGTGCCGTGCGGTCGGACTTCTCAAAAGCGGTAATTATATCCTCGTTGACAAGGACGGATATATTACCCTGACTGCCGACGGACTTTATGTTGCAAAGAAAATCTATGAGCGCCATACCGTTCTGACGGATTTCCTTGTGAAGCTGGGAGTTGACCCGAAAATTGCCGCCGAGGACGCATGCAAGATAGAGCATGACATCAGCGACGAATCTTTTGCGGCTATCAAAGGCCATTTTCCGAAAGATTAAGCAATAAGTTTCTTAGTATGTTATATATGGTATGACATAGAAAAACCTACCGTAGCTTTTCACTGCGGTAGGTTTTTTATTATTTTCGATTAAACCCATGAGAATGTTACGGATTTCTGGGCTCTGTTGACAACATAGCCGTTACCGTTTGCAAATTTAATCTGACGTTTTTTCTTTGATGCGTTGTGCTCAATTTCTGTGCATTTTTCAAGTCCGCTGATAAAGGCGTCCATCATTTCCTCTTCGGTAAAATAAATTGTTGCACTTAAACGAAGAACCTGAGTGGATTCCGCGGTGTAGCCGAGCGAATCGAGAGTGCCGAGCTTAAAGCCTGTGAGCCACCATGAATACTGTTTGCTGCGATGGAAGAACATAGTATCGTTCTTATACATTGTAAGTTCCATTTGCATAAGCATTTCATCATCGGCGCACTTATAGAACTTTCTGCCGTTGGCATCAACAAGCTCGTCATCGTCAAAATCACGATAGTAAAGACCAACCTCGCAACCGTTGAAAATTGCGCCGTACTGACCCTTCCAAAGCTGTACCATCCATTCCATATCGTTGTATTCGAAGAAGATGCGGCTTGTATCAAAGTTACATAAAATCAGCGGTGCGGCTACGTCATAAAGATATGTATAGCCGAACGTCCTCTGCCAGGCATATGTTGAGGCGTAAAATGCACCGTCCTTTGCATCATACGAAAAGCCGAGGAGACCTGAGCCGTCCGTATTCGTTACCTTGCCGGTTGCTTTGTCATAGTAGAAATCGCCGAAAATATGAACTCGTCCCGCATCTGTCTGAGCCGGAAATCTGTCAATAATTCCTGCCGAGAACTGGAGAATATAGAGAGCGTCGGTTGATGTAACCTTGCCGTCAAGGTCAACATCTGCGGCAACGATTTCTTCCTTGGTGAGTGTATCGGCACCCGTGCAGTATCTAACGACCGAAAGCGCATCAAAAGAGTTTACCGAGCCGTCACTGTTTACATCGCCCGGAGTGTTTGCAACTGCCGATGATGAGGTAGCAATACATGTCATTGTCGCAGCAACGACCGACAGAGAAACTATCGCACAAATAATTTTCTGAAATGCTTTCATTCTTCATCCTCCTTTTAATCAAAGCGAATTCTTTATTCCAACAACATATTGAAGAATATACAACGCGTCGGCAGAATTTATTTTTTTGTTGCCGTCGATATCGCCGAGACCTATCTGCGTCGGACTGAGGGTAATTGAACCCGTTGCATACTGAAGAAGACTCAGCGCGTCATAAGCGTTGATTTTTTTATCCAAGCTTACATCGCCCTTTGAAAAGCTTGTTTCGGTAACAAATGTTACATTAAACGGAGCCTTTTTGCCGCAGAAGGTTATATAAAGTGTATCGTCTGTCGGCAAAACCTCGTTTGTATCCTCCGGAATCGACCAGTTCAAGCATGCATTCGGAGCTTCAACGGTTTGTGTAGCGGCATTGTCATATGTTGCGCTGATAATCGTACCTGTGAGGTCGTATTTAGTCATTTCAACGTCCTTGCCGATGCCGTAGTTCCATTCGACCCCGACGACAAGCTTCGTTTTGGGAGTTCTGACAATGCTTATTTTGGTAACCGAAGCAAAATAGACCTCGCAAAGAGCATATACCCCGTCAAAGCTGTCGCAGTAAATACGAATTGTATTCTTGCCTGCCTGCCATGTGCCGGAATTGCTTTTTGCATACATATTGGGACCGACATTAGTCTTTTTATAATCTACGGTTTTGTTATTGTACGAAATTGATGTGCCTGAGAGGTTAAGCCCACCCTTCATCAAGATGATTTCGCCGCTCTTTGAGTACATCCAATCAACGCCCTGATAGAAGGTTGTGTTGTCAGGTTTGCGCACGACCTTGGAGTTGACTGCCGAGGCCGGTATCATAAGGCACGAAATCATAATAACCGCTGCAAGGATTACGGCACACAAAGATGATATTTTCTTCATTTCCATTCCTCCGATATATAAATTAAGTTAATTGTATTATATAGTATATTTCGCAAAATGTCAACGGTTACCCGGGCGGAGCGGTATATAGCTTTTGAATAGTATCTCTTTTTCCGGTTTAAGTTGCTCTTTTTTTAGCTTAAATTGGCTATTGACATCTTATCATGTTTGTTATATAATTTTTAAAAATAGCATGAGTGTTTATGCGTTTTTGTTGATAAGGATGAAAGAGATGCGAAAATTTACCGAAAAAGCAATATCAGTTTTTCTTTCTCTTGCCGCTGTTGTGTCGTACCCTATGACATGCGGTGCCGAAAGTGTTCGCCTCGGAGACGTAAACGGAGATTCGACGGTTAACTCCGCCGACGCTTTGGCGGTTCTCAAGTATTGTGTCGGTAACCTTGAGCTTTCTTCGGAAGCGTTTTTTCGCGCCGATGTCAATGCCGATAAAAGCGTTAATTCGATAGATGCACTTGAAATTCTCAGATATACGGTCGGAATAATCGACCGTTTCAAAGCAGAAGACGGTGAAACCGTTGATTCGGCAGAAGCAGTTGAAACTTATAACAAGGCGATTGAAAAAGCAAAAAGGTTTAGGCCTTCTTACACATTGCTTGAAAACTTTTCAAACAACGTTGACGATATAAAGGTCAGCTCTAAGAATCCCTTGATCAGCGCCGCAAGGCTCAGAGAGATTGAAGAGAGAACGAAAAAAGAAAACAGCTATAACAAAAGCTATTCAAGTATAATAAAGCAAAAGAGCGATGATTCAGCCGATAAAATGCTCGGTGTGATTGAAAGCTCCGACATTTCCGGTTATGCAGAGGTCGAATGCTTTAAAAATAAAAATGGTCATTACATGCTGACTGTCAAATTTAAGGACGAAAAGAATCCGACCGAAAACAGTCGGATAGTAAGAGTTCTCGGCTGCGATTCATATGATGAGGCTAAAAAGAAGATCGGGAACGAAAATGAGGTGGGCGGTGCAAAATCAAACGTCGAATCATTTGATTTTGTTTATAAGGATTGTTTTATCAAGTGTGAAATTGATCCGCTGACCTCGGAATTCGTCGATATCGAATGGTACGCAAGCTGTATTTCCGACTCCAAGGTTACCACCGTCGGCCTTACCGCCGAAATGACGACACTTGGAAAGAACGGTGCGCATTATTCGAATTTCGGCTATTGATTAACTTAGGTTAGCTCATTGTCTCCTATTCGCCTATGGGCGACAGTGTCTAATATAAATTCATGCACCATGTGTGTAAATCTACAATGAAGGAGAAATTGGTGATTACAATGAATAAGATTGCAAAAATCCTGTCAGTTGTTCTTTCCGTTTCTTTAGTAATCGGTGTTACAGTTGCAATGCTTGTTTCTGCATTCGCAGTTACAGCTCCGAAGTTCTCCATCAGCGTTGCTGAGGAAAGCAAGGATTCTGTAAAGCTTGCTCTCTGTCTTGAGTCGGGCAGCATCACAAGCTGCGGCGTTAACGTTAAGGCTGCAGATTGGAACAATCCCAACAAGACAACCGGTTTAACTATTAAGAGTGTAGAAAGAGGCCCGGCTTTCAGAGACTTCGCAACTGCTCACGAAAATGATGAAGTTCCTCCGCTTGTTGCTATCAGTACGAAAAGCGGATTTGGAAGGGCTGCTTTTGCTTCCGTAGCAGCATACAGCGAAAAGGGTGTTATGCTCTACTTCACCTTTGCAAAGGGCAATTCTGCGAAAGCAAAGATTGATTCGAGTGACATCATTGTTGAGTTCGACGGTACTGTAGACGGAAACAATAATCCTGTTACACCGACTCTTGACAACAAGATTCCGGCACCGGCAACAACTACAACAACAACGACAACCAAGAAGGCTGACGTTACAACGACAACCAAGAAGGCTGATGTTACTACAACAACAACCAAGAAGGCTGACGTTACTACGACAACCAAGAAGGCTGATGTTACTACGACAACCAAGAAGGCCGACGTTACTACGACAACCAAGGCTGCCGAAGATGTTACTACAACAACCAAGGCTGCTGAGGACGTTACAACTACAACCAAGGCTGCTGATGATGTTACATCATCAACAAAGTCTGATGACGTTGTTACAACTGCTCCGGCAGCAGATACAACAACAGCCGCTTCAAGCAGCGATGTTGTTAACCCTGAGACAGGCGACCGTCTCACTGCTTCTGCAGCAGTAGTTGCACTTCTCGCTATCAGCGGTGCAGCAGTAGTTGCACTTCGCAAGAAGGAAGACTAATCTAAGAATTTAGGATTTATTCCGGATAAATCCTTACTGGAATTCTAAACGCCCCCACACAAGCCTATGGGCGTACGGCTTGTGTGGTTTTTCTTTTTTGAGGTTCATTTTGAGCCTCTTTTTATTTTTATGTGAAAAAATGAAGAGTATTACGTTTCTATGCATTTTTGAAGAAATCAGACTTAAATTTAATTTGATACGTGATTTAAAGAAAATGAACCCGTATTATATTCTAAAAGTATGTCGAAAATACGGCGTGACATAGGCTTCGTGAAATGCAGCCAAAAATAAAAACGGGCGGCCTTTTCGACCACCCGTTGAATTATATATTAACTTATTTAATCCACTCTCTGACTCTCAGCGGAATGTCCATGTTATCTGCAATCTTCTGACATTCGGCAATCTCTTCCTGATTAAGGACGTCAACTACTGTGAATTTAATTTTCGGAATATATTTTTTACAATCCTCGGCAAATTTCAGCAGGGCAGGGAATGCATCCTCGCCGAAGCGTGAACGGCTGACTTCCTGATAACGCTTTGCATTCGGTGCGTTAAGGCTGATTGAGATTGAATCAACAATGCCTTCAAGAAGCTTTGCAGTCTCCTTGCCGTTGATAAGGTCGCTGAGCCCGTTTGAATTGAGACGAATTTTAAGTCCGTACTTTTCCTTGAGATACTTTGCGCTTGCGATGAGATTATCAAGAGCCTGTGTCGGTTCGCCGTAACCGCAGAATACGACTTCGGAATACGGTGAAAAATCAAACTTGTTGATTTCATCCTCAATTTCTTCAAGCGTCGGATCCTTCTTTAACCAAAGCGATTCTGCTGAGCCGAGTCCGTCGCCGTTGCTCCTGATGCAAAAAACGCAGGAACAGGGGCATTTGTTGGTTATGTTCATATAAACGCTGTTGCCATAGGTGTAAACAATATCAGCCATGATTTAAATCTTCCTTATTCTGTCTTTAATTTTTACCTTGTCAAGTGCGGCGGAAAGTACAATATAAAGTATTCCGCTCGAGCCTGCCTGAATAGCGTTGCCGGGGATAGTGTTCAGTGCGCTGACCCATGACGGAACGCTGAAAAGATATTCCGTGAATCCGACCGGTGAGGAAAGTGCAAGGATAATAACCTCTGCGATATAGTAGCCTGCAATTGTGATAAATGCGGCAATGAAAACGGCAATTATGTTTCTCTTGCAAAGAATTTTCTTTGCCGTATATGTGAAGCAGAGAACCAAAAGTGCCTTGATAATAAAGGTCGGAATGATGTACATTGTGTAGCCGCCCACAGCGTCGGAAAGAGCAGCACCGATACCTGCCGAAAGTGCGGCAAGCGAAGTCGGGAGAAGGCTTGCACAGAGATAGATCATTGAATCGCCGATGTGCATATATCCGTTAACACTCGGGATTTTGACGTAATAGGTCAGGACGGTCGTAAGTGCCGCAAAAAGTGCCGCCAGAACGACTTGGTTAAGCTTGAATTTACTCTCTTTTTTCATAATATTGCCCTCCGAATATCATATGCGAAATATTATAATCAGTCAATGTTGAAAAATTAACAAAATAACGAATCTTTGCTTATGCAAAATGACTAAAGATACAACGGTTGAAAAAAACATTGTTTTGTGTTATACTTACTCTTAATAAAGCCTATGTCACATATATAACATATTGTTTAAATAGGTTTATAAACGGAGGTCGTTTTTATGAAAAAAATTATTTCGATTATAATTGCCGCTGTGATGGCATTTTGCCTGTGTCTGCCTGCTTTTGCGGCGCAGAGCGCAACCTTTGCGGTCAATGTTGTCTCAGAGGACAATACAAAAGCCGTCGTTTCAATTGATTATGAGGGAGGAGCTGCATTTAACTGCCTCGATTTTGAAGTAACCCTTTCAAGCAGGGTCAGCGTAGAAAAGGTTGCAACCGGAGCGGGTCTGAGAAACTTCAAGATTTATGTTGAAGATAATTATGATGATATATATCAAAATGTGCTTACGAGTTTCAATAAAGATATAAACCCAATGAAATTTAGCTATATATCGTTAGTAGGTTTCAAAGCCGTTAACGGCAAAGATCTTTTTGTGCTCACGCTGAAAAAAACATCGTCTGCCAAGCTGACAGAAAAGGACGTTAAACTCAAGGTTGCAGACTGCGGAATAAGCGGAGCAACCGCAAATGAGGTTATTTCCGTAAATGCTCAGGTTATTCAGATCGGCGGCTCGGCGGATATAAAAACCTCTGCGGCGGCGGGTCAGGCTGGCACAGCAGTTGACAAGACAAACGCTTCGGTCAGAACGACCACGACCTCAGCGGTTACGACCACTGCCGACAGCTCCGAACTCAGCGCAGAGTCAACCACTTCTGTTGCCGAATCGACATCGGACAAGAACGGCGAGAATAACGGCACAAAGACAACCGATAAAAAGAAGATTGTAATTGTCGGTGCGGCGGCATTGATCGTGCTTGCAGTTATCGTAGTCGGTGTAGTGGTTATTGCAAAGAAGTATAAAAAAGAGGACGCCGAATAATGAATTTTTTTGAAAGTGATCTCGCATTTAGGCAGCATGTCGACGAGCCGATTTACGATTGCCGTGAAAACTGCGAAATGGCGATTTATCGCTCGACGGATATTGATGAAGTCAACGTTTGGCTCAAAAAACTCAGCGAAAAAGGCTTTTTAGCTATAAGAAAGAATGAAATAGACGGGAACCGTTTCGCCATGTTCGAAAAGGACGGCTTGCACATCACGTCATATTATACGCCATGCGACAGCTCGCTCAGAGTGACGGTAGGGGAGAACCCTGTTCCCGACGATGGCGAGCCTGTGTGCGACGGAGACTGCGAAACAGTGTTCTACGGCTTCGAGAATGACCACACATATATCGACTGCGGAATGTGCCTGCTTATTCAGTGCCCCGATTACAGCTTTTTTGTTGTGGACAGCGGTCACTATTTTCAGTTCAACGACAATGACAGAATCCATAAATTCATGCGTGACAGAACGCCGAAGGACAGAAAAATTGTTGTCAACGGCTGGTTTATCTCTCACGCTCATTCCGATCATATCTCTAAAATGATGGATTTTCTTCGCTATAACTGTGATGACGTTATTATTGAAGGATTCTATTCAAATCTTATTGACCCTAAGTATGACGTTGATAACGAATGGGATATTGAAGAAGTGCTTCTTTCTCAGAAGCTTTTCAGACAGCTTGATGCGCTTTCGATTCCTAAGTATAAGCTTCATTCCGGTATGCGCTTCACGGTGAGAAACCTCAGCTTCAATGTGCTTTGCACCCATGAGGATATTTTCCCCGAGAAGATGCCGGATTATAACGATTCCTCATGTGCTTTGATGATGAGCGTCGGCGGAACAAAGGTGTTTATCCCCGGCGACTGCTCCGCCCTTGCAGGCAAGGTGCTTGAAGCACGCTACAATAATGAACTGAAATGCGACATTGTTCAGGTCGCACATCACGGACATTCGGGGCTTTCGACGCACGCTTATGAGCTTATCGGCGCAAAGGTCGCCGTATTCCCGATTACAAGAATTATGTTTGACGAGGAATATCCCAAGCAGGAGGCAAACAGGAGACTTATCGAGCTTGCCGAAAAGTATTACATAACCTCTGACGGCACGGTTTGTATTCCGCTTCCGCTTGATATTGACAGGATCACGACCCTGCCTGACGAGACCTTTGAGGATTTTGCAAAGATAAAGAATCAGTGGGGATATACCTATTCGGATGAACGTCAGCAGGAGCTTTACGGGATTTATCTCAGCAACGGCGGCAACCTTGAAAAAGAGGTTTTACCGGTTCGCCGTGAGGGCTTTTCATTGAGGTAAAATTGAAATAAAATAATACGGAGCTGTGCAATTTAGCATAGCCCCGTTCTTCTTTTTATGGCCCGCCCGAAGGGATTTGAACCCCCAGTCGTCAGAATCGGAATCTGATGCATTATCCAATTATGCTACGTGCGGAAATGTTGATATATCAATGTTTTTTACCAATTCTCTGACATTCATTTTGTAAGTTGACTTATAAAAAGACTTATTTTTCCTTTCGACTTACACTTTGAAGGTTTCGTCGATTTGGTTTTCTGACTCCTCCATTATACTTATATAAACTCTCGCTGTCAAGGCCGGGTCGGAATGTCGCAGCTTTTTTGATACAAGCAAAATGTCGTGCGTCTGTTGATAAAGAAAACTGGCGTAGGTGTGACGTGTGGTATGCAATCCGTATTCTTCACGTATTATGGTGCGAGTTACTGTTCTTTCCTTCCCATTTTTATCCGTGACCGTCTTAGAGACTTGCTCTTTCCTTTCCACACCGGCAGCAGCTAAAAGTCTGTGCCATCTTCCACGCAAGCTTCCGTCCTTGGTCATAGGCTTGCCGTCTATTGTGTGTAGAATATATCCGTCGTAGTCCGGCTTTTCCTCGGAATGCAATTTGACAAGAATGTCGTTTGCATATTTTGAGAGACTGATTGTTGTGCGAGAGGCTTTTGACTTTGGAGACAACTCCAGGATTTCCTTTCCAGTTCCGATAGGTTCCATTGTTTTCCTGTCACGCTTTTTTGATGCGGTTCTGGTTTTGTCGATTGTGAGCGTACGCTTTTCTTGGTTCCAATGGCTGTATTGCAATGCGCACATCTCCGAAATTCTCAGCCCTGTTTGCAATAAAAAATCAAAAATCGGTCCTTGATAAATATACTTGCGTCCGCTTTGCGCATATGTGTTATTATTGCGCGAAATGCCTGTGGTGGCGTATCCGTTGTAAATGACATCCTGTATGGCTTTAACTTGTTCTCTGCTAAAATATTTTATTTCCTTGTCCTCTTTCCCGAGTGATGTGCGGATTTCGCTCACCTTACTTTCGGATGGCTTCCTTACTGCGGACATAGGATTTAGTTTTAAAATCTGTTTATCAACTTCAAGTTTAAAAAAATCGTTGAGGTGTACATAAATTTTGTTTATGGTTGAAAAACTGTAACCGGCAAAAGTCATTTGGTTAATAATTTCTTGACAATCGTCTGCCGTAACATCACAAACCCGCAAACTGCCTATATGTGGGAAAATGTGCAATCTCAAATTATCTTCCATTGCGTCATAGCTTCTCGGTTTAAGCTGTGTTGCCTTAACGGAATGCATCCAGTTGGTCATTGCGACTTGCATTGTTTGCAACTTGTTGCTACCGATGTTTTGGCGCTTATCGTAGTACCTCTGAGTGTTTTTTTGCAGATTTAATGCATTGCTACCGTATACAATGTCATACTTAATACTTCCGTCTGACTTTTTCCGTCCGGAATCAATATATACATATAATCTGCCGTCGGCTCTGGTTGACGGAAATGTGTATGTAAAATGCTTGCGCTCGTCATTAACCCATATGTCGAAAGAGGTATCATTCTTTTTCCTTGACATTCTGCTTACCTTCTTTCCCTGTTAAGCTGTATAATACGCCGGATTTGCTGTTCGGACATACCGGCTTTTCGCATTTCAGTTTTAGCCCAATTATCCGGTTTACCCCAATTATCCGGGCAGCATATCATCTTTGACATAGCTTCGAGTGGACGCATATCTCCGACCTTAAGCAACTCTTCCATTACTTCGTCAAAATATTGGCGTTCGCAAACGAGCTCGCCGGCCAAATTACGATATGCCTTTAGATGCGGGATGGCAAGCATATATTTTTTTGCGGTTCGGTCGTCCTTTAAGCCCCATTTGTGCTTAATGTCTTGCACAGTAACAACTGGTTCTAAGGTGTTTTTTAAATTCATAACAATGCCTCTTTCCTTCTTATTTACACGAAACTTTTTTACCCTTTCAAAATATCTTTATATTCAACGAGCTTTACATTTCCAAGCTTTAATGCTTTCTCAGCACAGCCCTGTGTGAAGCCGCTCTTTGAGAAAAGATAATAGTACCTTTCGGTTTGATTGAACAGATTACTTCGTTCAATTAGTTTATCCAGTACGCCGACATCGACCTTTTCGTTAGTCCATTTGCACTCGGCGAACAGAGCTGTGGTTTTATTCTCAAAGCCGACGATGTCAATCTCCTCTTGCGTCCTGGTCTTAGGATTTGTACCCCACCATCTGCCTATATCCGTAAAGCTGACAGGGCATTTACCGTTTAAAAGCAAGTGCCACAGGTATTGCTTGGAGATTTCCTCAAATACCGCACCCATATAGTCGGACAGATACGGTTCAATCCTGCTGTATGCCAGCTCATCAGCACCACGGGAGATAATAGACATATTATCCGCCACAAACCGGTACCAAAAGCGGAACATATTATCCTCGATTGAGTAAACAGTTTTTCTTGAATTCTTCTCACCGTAGGGGGATTCTTTTTTTATGATTTCAAGCGAGATAAGATTTTTGATATAGGCTGAGCATACGCTTGTTTCTTCACCGACCTTGCTTGCAATCTCGGAGAGTTTTGACGCTCCGTTAGCAACGGCGGTTATTATAGCATTGTAAATTGCCGGTTCTCTAACCTCTTGTTTGAGTAAATTTGTAGGCTCTTCGAACAGGAACGAAGCCGAGTTTAAATAAATATTTTTTATATTGTCCTTTAACGATATTTTATCGTTTATTTGCAGCAGATATTGCGGTGTGCCTCCGACCACTCCATATGCAATCGCTTTCTCTTCGTCGCAAAAATTATCAAAATACTTACACGCTTCCAGGAATTCGAACGGCTGGACCTTTATTTGAGCAGTCCGCCTGCCGTACAACGGTGCCTTATATGCAAGCACATGGTCCTCCATGTATGACATCGATGAGCCGCAAAGTATCAAAAACAATTTTGATTGGTCTTTATATCGGTCAATCATCAGCTGTAATGTGGATGCAAGACTTTTTGAGGCTTTGGCAACATACGGGTATTCGTCTATGACAAGACAAATTCTTTCACTGAGCGATTTTTTGAAAACGAACTCAAGTGCAGATTGGAAAGATGAAAATTCACTGTCAATCGGCATACCGTCCTCAAAGCTCAAAATGCTCTGACTTAGATTTTGCAAATTTTGTTTGGCGTTGCTTTCAACGCCGGTAAAGTATATTGCTTTTTTGTTTTTAACAAACTCATTAATTATAGCTGTTTTTCCGACACGGCGACGACCGTAAATAACTGTAAATTCGAATTTATTGCTTTTGAATTGGTTATTTAGAATATTCAATTCTTTCTCTCGGCCAACGAACATTTAAAGTCACCCCGATTTGCTAAGTTACGATTTACTATATTATATATAACTAAATAGCAAAAGTCAATATATTTAATGCTATTTTTTAAAAATATTTAATGTGATTAACAACTCGTCTGTTTAACTTTCTAACTTCTGACATACTATAGTAGTAAAGCGTTGAAAAAAGGAGTTGAAAGTTATGATTTAGGTTTATGATTAAGCAAGATTTTAGTTTTTTGAAAGAAGGGATTATATGAAAAAGAGACGAGTGGAAGCAATGCTGTACACTCTCGGAGAGGAAGACATTAGAGGCTTGCCGGAGTTTGACGGACGAAATATTGAAGAGTTGAGACCGTCAATTCTTATTGTCAAGTCCGGATTGCCAAAGCAAAAAACGATGCGTGTCTATACGGAGATATGCGACTATTACTCTTGTGCCGAGATTACATACAGGTTGTCTTACACCCAAAAGTTTGGAGAGCTCGAAACAAAGGACGGATTTTTAAAATATGTTCTTGCGTTATGCAAGATTGGCACTTTTCATTGGCAACAATTACTTGAAGAGTATGACAAAAACAACATAACATTTGAAAGGAAGTTAAATTTATGAAAATTACAAACGGCGAGAAAATCGACAGAGTGTTTTTGATTAAAAACTACGAGGTAAAGAGCAAAAAGAACGGTGGTAATTATCTTGACCTGACCTTGCTCGACAAGGACAACAGCTTAAAAGGGAAATTGTGGAGCATACACAGCAAGCCTGATTTTGCTCCGATGGATTTAAGGCGAATTGTGGGAACCGTAACGGAGTATGGCGGTCAGTTGCAATTGGTTATATCGCAGATTCTCCCTGTCGAGGGCGATATAGATATAGCAGAGTTTGTGCCGAGCGAAGACATTGATGCCGACGCCGAAATGCAACATATACTTGATGTAATACAGTCGTTTGTAAACGAGGATTTAAAGGTGCTCACAGAAAGTATTGTTAATTATTATGCCGACAAGTTGCGGTACACATGCGGTGCGGTGTCGTGTCATCATTCCGGTCGCTATGGTTTGCTCTCGCATACATCGGAGATGCTGTATACGGCTGAGGCTGTTTGCGACATCTATCCCTGCATCAACAGAGACCTTTTGCTGACGGGAGTAATACTGCACGACATCGGGAAAATCGAGGAAATTGATTCATGTGACCTTGGTATTGCAGAAAAATATACCCCAAAGGGCAACTTGCTCGGGCACCTGGTTATGGGTGCAATGATTGTTGACAGAGCTTGCGATTCGTACGCAATTTCTGATGAAATCAGGACAACAGTCCAGCATATGCTTTTGTCGCATCACGGAAAGCCGGAATACGGTGCGGCAAAAGTCCCGATGATATTGGAGGCTCAAGTATTAAATCTAATCGATGATTTGTCTGCAAAAATTTATGAGTTTAAATCGGCAGCCGAAAATATTGACCCGGGCACATTCAGTCAAAAAGTGTTTGCTCTCGGCAATATACCAGTTTACAAACCTGACATATAAATCACATTTCATCCCTTGCATTTTATGCAGGGGATTTTTTCTGCAAATTTTTAAATATTCCCGAAAGAGTTTTCTTACATAATATTTATATAGAGACTGAAAATAAGAGATTAAACCACGAGCGGCAATGGGATTTTGATTTTACCCAAACATTATTAGCCGCACTATTGACATTGCACACGGCAATGCGTATTATGCCGGGAGATACCTCCACTCCCGGCTAATGTTCCCCAAATATAAAAACGTTTGCTCTAACTTGTTGGTTATTCTTCAAAGTTATTTGGAGAATAACCAAACAAGAGGATAAAAGAGAGGTTAGCAAGACAAAAATCTTGCTGAGCAAACAAGGAAAATCGTAGCTTTAAAAGCTGCGTCTGCTCAGGCAGTTGGATTACGGCACAGTCTCAGGTCGTAGCGTAATGTGTGCAGCACAACGGAAAATTTGTGGAGCCAAAAAGAGAGATTACTTGGACTCCACAAGACATCACGGCAGGTCTCGCATATACGGTTACGCCGATTTTTGTCGGAGTAAACGGATATGTTGGGAGTATGAGACAAGCGCACAACCATAAGTGCGTGCCCAAAAAGGCAAGATAAATGTGGGTATGAATTTTCCTTAACAAATAATATTCAAAGGGGGGATAAAAATGGGACACAAAAATAAAAAGTCACTGACTCGTCAAGTGCAGGAGGTACTTGAAAGTAAACTCAGAATAGGATACAGTAAGCACAAAGACAAGCACGACGGGATAAGCGACAATTACATTTACTGTTATAGCACGCTCAAGACCTATATCAAGGAGGCAAACTATTTTGTTAAATATTGCAAGCGAGAGCACGGCTGCAAAACAATAGAGCAGTGCCGACCGTATATTCCAGATTGGATAGACAGCCGTCGGCATCTGTCCGCTTATACGCTCAAGCTGGACATATCGGCTTTGGCAAAGCTCTACGGAGTTAAAGCATCTGATTTTGAAATTGAAACGCCTTCGAGATTGATGAAGAACATTACACGCTCAAGAGGCGTAAAAAAGAGCGACAAGCATTTCTCGGAGCTGCGAAACGCTGACTTTGTCGAGTTTTGCCGAAGCACAGGATTACGCCGAGCGGAGATAACGGCTTTGCATGGCAATATGCTTGCAACAGACGAGCGAGGCAGACTGTGCATAGCCGTAACGGTCGGAGCCAAGGGTGGTCGACCGAGACTGGCTCCGATAGTCGGCAATGTAGACAAAATTAAGACGATGATGGATGCCGCCGGTAACGAAAAGGTCTTTAAAAAGGTCCCGACCGGAGCAGATATACATAGCTATCGTGCGGACTATGCGACGTCGGTATATAACCAATACGCACGGCCTTTGAATAAGATACCGTATGACAAAATCAATAAAGGCACCGGGAAAAGATATCAGAGCGAGGTATATGTATGTCGTGGAGAAAACGCCGGAAAAAGATATGATAAACGAGCAATGCTCGAGGCCTCACACGCCCTCGGCCATAACCGCATCTGCGTTGTCGGCGAACATTATTTAAGGTAGCAGATAGCGATTGACAGGTTGAAAAAATATTTAATAATGATATAATATATAAGTGAAGATATTTCGTTAAGGAGAATAAAAAATGAAAGTCAAAAAGAAAGAAAAAAAGCCTGAATATGAATTAAAAAATGCTCATTTAAATCATATACAAGCTTTAGCAGTAGAATTAATGAAAAATGATTTGAGATTTTTATATACCATAATATGTAACGATAAAATAACCACTCTCGAATATTTTGTTGCCCTAATACCATATATGGGCCTTGTTATTGACGGGATTGAAGATTGGATAAACGCATATAATAATTCTACAAAAGGCAGTAAAATACTTCTTCCAACATTCAATTCAAAAGAGCAAGAATACTATTCAAAAATGCGAAATTCAATAAAACTTTTTGAAAAAGGCTATGAAGAGGTCAATAAGCAAATTGAGAGTAAATATTATAGTAGCGATGATTATTTTTCATCTTTTGGTAAATTAAAGATTTTAAGGCGAAAAAAATACGATATTTATGGAGTTCTTTTTTATAATTCTATTCCATGTAATAATACAATTTTAGACCAAATTGTAATTCCTAATTTTTCTTATGAAACCCTAAGAAGTGATGGAAAAAGTATGCGAATTATATCTAAGATAGGAGGTAGATATATTAAACTTTTTGATGCAACAAAGTCATATACTATTAATAAAAAAGCACATTTTCTGATAAAGGATTTTGGAGGAAAAATAAAATCCCCATTTGGTGAAAATTATAATGAGAAATTTTTTTGTTCTCGATATTGTGTCAGATACAGTTTATTATTTATGCTGTAAATGATTTTATAATTGATGACGTATCAACGAAACTGAGATTTTCGTATATTTTATATTATTACCTATGCTATATTATCCCTCAAATAAATTTACACTTAGGTTTAAAAATCAATATGAATAAAAAATACGTTTCAGAAAAGTTTAGAAATGCAATGGCACATTATAAATTGGGTGTTGTCCTTAAGGAGAATGATGTTATTGACAATGACCCTATGTATGGATTAACTCAAATGTTTTTCAACGAAGATTTTTTTACTGTAAAAAACAATATAATTCTTGAACTTAACGCTTTGGGAAAGCAAATACAGAAAGCAATTTACAAAAATGATATAGATATTATTTGATTTAATATCAAAATGAAAGGAAAAAGACTACATGCATGAAAGATGATAATTTTTATTCCGAAGAAACTATAAAGGAAATGGTTCAAGATTTATTGAGCGTGGAGTTGCTATATCGAGTGGAGGATAAAGTACATTATCCTGACGAAAAGAAATATATTGCGATGATTGTTAAAACTTTTTCAGTATTGGTAATATATGAAATATGCGATTCCTTAAAAAAGAAGAACCTGATAGATTTGCCCTCGGATTTTGTCAAACAGCTGCGAGCGGAGAGAAATAGGATTAAAGAGGATATTACAATTTCCAAAAATGCCAATAATACAATAAAAGAAATGGGCATTGATTTTAAACAAAAAGTATATGATATTGTAATTTATATATGGAAAGGGAATTTGGTTGATATAAATTTCGAACTATATTTTGAAAAACTTGATAATAGCGAATTTTGGGGGCAGTTAAGAATTTGTGTAAGTCAAATATTGAAAACTTTTTCAAACAAATTTTTTAATGATGAAAATTTGTTTGAATCACTTTTAAATGAAGCTATGAAAAAATATGAAAATCCATTTAGAAACGACAATCTTGAAAAATTCAGTTATTCTACAAATAAATTATTTGAATTAACAGATTGTATGGAAAGCAAGGATAAACAATTTGTTTTATATCGCTATAGGTTTATTGATTCAATATATAATATCGAAAAAATATTGCCTGTAATTGAATTTAAAATAGATAATAAATCAATGTTCGATACAGAGATGTGTTTATTAAAATGGAAAGCTATGGTAATTGAATCTATAGGAAAAATGTTTCGAGAGTCTAAAACGTGTTTTATGAAAAAAGTTGCGAACGAATTATCGCAAAATATTACTTGGAAAGAATTTTATCAAAAAAATAGAGCCCTAAGGAATAATTTACATTACAATGAAACTCATGCTTTGTCTCAATGTGATATTGATAAAATTAAAGCAAATCAATCTGTATATTTTGACATCATTATTACCCAAATAAAAAACGAAATACTTGTTGATATAGATAAAGAATGTATAGATGTAACTCTATTCTATAAATACTGGATTGGAAAAGGCAAATCATTCGAAGAGTTAGTTAAATATGAGCATCTTTATTGGTATATATATAAAATGATTAAACCATTAATTAAATGTGGTAAAATCAGTATAAAAGAACATTAAAGCATATTACAATTGAATTGTTAAAAGAGTATTTTGAAGCAAAAACCAATAGTAATAAAATAAGGAAGTGGTGCTATGCTGTATCTGATGAGCAAGGATATTCTTGTGGCAAAGTTTGAGAATAATGCTATGCAGGTAGAAAACGAAGCATTACTTCCCTTGTACTTTAAAATGCATGATAATTTGGATGAGTGGCTCGGCAAAAGAGCGATAGATGCACGCCGTACAAATTCAAGATTACTGAAAAAAGCTTTACGATTGAAGAAAAGGGATGATGTCTCGACCGCTCTTAAATTCAATGCTGCAAAAATAACGGATACCTATTGGGTAAAAGACTCACATTCGGATTTGACATACGATGATGTTAAGTTTAAATCGAACAATTACGACACTTTAGCCCTGCGCGGAGATTTAAACGCATTTAATCAAACGCCTTCAAGAACGCCTGAGCTCACGAACACCGGCAGCTTTGAAAAATGCTGGAGACTGATAAATAACGAATGGTGGATATACAAATCGGGTAGCAATAACGCATATTTTTCAGAACTGTTTATTTGTGAATTCAGTAAGAAAATGGGATTTCCGACAGCAGAATACGAAATGGACGGCGGCTATATACGGACAAAGGATTTTACGGAAAACGGCAAGTATAATCACGAGCCGATGTCCTCATTAATTGACGAAGATGAAGATTATTCAAATAACTTTAATATTCTTTATAGCATGAATCCGAGCCTTGCCGCCGATTATTTAAAGCTAATCTATACCGACACGATTTGTTGCAATACGGACCGTCACACGGATAACTACGGATTTCTGAGAAACCCCGATACGGGCGAGATAGTTTCTCTTTCTCCTAACTACGATAATAATATCGCGCTAATATCCAACAGACCGCTCAGCCTTTCAAACGAAAACGACGCATTTACCGAATTATTTGTTGATTTCCTGAAAAACAACATTACGGCAAAAGAGCTGTTCAAGTCGTTGAATATTCAGCCGCTGAGCAAGCAGGAAATAGAAGAATGTATTCAACATGTGCCAATCAAAATCGAATACGACATAGCCGATATTATATGGAGTAGACAAGAATTGCTTTGGAAACAATATAATCAAATCGGTTAAAATCTAAACCAATCTTACAGCCTCTGCAGAGTAATCTGCAGGGGTTTTGCAATATTACAGATAAATAGCGGGTAGAAATACCGGGTTCTTATTCACAGTCCTTGTAAACGTACTGTAAAATGTCGATTTGAAAAATTTTGAGTTGATAAAACAGTAAAACCCTGTTACACTGTTTGTAAAAGATTAGGTAGAATATTGGGACTGTCAAACAATTTAATTTGTGTGACTAATATTCACAAATTTAGCAAAAATACAAATAATTTGTTGATAAAATATCACTCATGTGTTATAATTTATCTAATTATGATGAATTAAGTACAATGGATTATGTAATTATTGTTGGGGAGGATGTAAACATGGCAACAAACAATAATGCCAATATCGGTTTTGAAAAACAAATTTGGGATGCTGCATGTGTTCTCTGGGGACACATTCCGGCAGCCGAATATCGTAAGGTAATTGTGGGTCTTATATTCTTACGATATATTTCGAGTGCGTTTGAAAAACGTTATCAGCAGCTTGTTGATGAGGGTGACGGATTTGAAGATGATAAGGACGCATATGTTGAAGAGAACATCTTCTTTGTGCCGGAGGACGCTCGTTGGAGCAAGATTGCATCTGCTGCCCATACTCCTGAAATTGGAACTGTCATTGATGATGCAATGAGAGCTATTGAAAAAGAAAATTCCACCCTTAAAAATGTTCTTCCTAAAAATTACGCAAGCCCTGATTTGGATAAGCGAGTTTTAGGAGATGTTGTTGACCTGTTTACTAATATGGATATGGGTAGCACAGAGGAAAGCAAAGACCTTCTTGGAAGAACATATGAGTACTGTATTCAACAATTTGCCGCTTACGAAGGTGTTAAAGGTGGAGAGTTTTATACTCCCGCCAGTATAGTTAAAACAATTGTTGCTATTTTGAAACCGTTTAAGAATTGCCGAGTATATGACCCTTGCTGCGGCTCTGGAGGTATGTTTGTACAGAGTGCAAAATTCATTCAAGCTCACAGCGGAAAGCGTGGAGAAATTGCTGTTTACGGTCAGGAGTCAAACGCAGATACTTGGAAAATGGCTAAAATGAATATGGCTATTCGTGGTATTGACGCAGACTTCGGTCCGTATCAGGCAGATACATTTTTCAATGACCTACACAAGACCTTGAAAGCTGATTTCATTATGGCAAATCCGCCTTTCAATCTTTCCAACTGGGGACAGGACAAGCTCAAAGGCGACGAGCGCTGGGAATACGGAACTCCGCCTGCCGGCAATGCTAACTATGCGTGGATTCAACATATGATATATCATCTTGCCCCGAACGGAAAAATCGGTCTTGTGCTTGCAAACGGTGCGTTGTCTTCTCAGTCAAGCGGTGAGGGTGATATCAGAAAGAACATAATTAAAGCTGACCTTATAGAAGGTATTGTTGCTCTGCCAACGCAGCTGTTTTACAGCGTAACAATTCCTGTTACCCTTTGGTTCATTACAAGAAACAAAAAGCAGGAAGGAAAAACTCTGTTTATTGATGCCCGCAAAATGGGACATATGGTTGACCGCAAACACAGAGATTTTACCGATGAGGATATTCAAAAGCTGGCAGATACATTTACGGCATTCCAAGAAGGTACGCTTGAAGATGTAAAAGGTTTTTGTGCGGTTGCCGACCTTCAGAAAATTGAAAAACAGGACTTCATTTTGACTCCCGGCAGATATGTCGGTATTGAAGAAGTTGAGGACGACGGAGAACCGTTTGAAGAAAAGATGAACCGCCTTACTTCTGAGCTTTCGGATATGTTTGCAAAGTCTCACGAGTTGGAGGACGAAATCCGCAAGAAACTGGGGGCGATTGGATATGAAGTGTAAACTTGAAGATATTGTTGATGTAACAATGGGTCAATCACCCAAGTCTGAATACTATAATACAGAAGGAAAAGGTTATCCTTTCTTGCAAGGAAATAGAACCTTTGGATTTAAGTATCCAACTTTTGATACATATACAACGGTAATGACTAAACGGGCTAATGTGGGAGATGTCATAATGAGTGTTAGAGCGCCAGTTGGTGACCTTAATATTACTCCTGTAGATATGTGTTTAGGACGTGGTGTTTGCTCATTGAGAATGAAGAATGGGAATCAAAACTTTCTATTCTATATGATGAAATACTATATTTCTCATCTGCTTAAAAAAGAAAGCGGTACTGTCTTTGGTTCGGTAAACAGAAATGATATAAACGGTTTGGAAGTTGATATTCCGGAAGACGCACAAGTACAAAAGAAAATTGCTCGTTACTTAGAAATGATAGACGACAAGATTGAGCTTAATAATGCGATAAACAATAATTTAGTGGCTTAAATCTTGATGTTTGAAACATCAAGCTCACCAGAC
>ERZ834722.50-NODE-50-length-124147-cov-5.207314_pt1 | contig 124147 bp, 116 predicted proteins | sample MGYA00519576_ERZ834722 | MGnify/ENA primary metagenome ERZ834722 (study PRJEB31850, sample SAMEA3708759) | human gut metagenome | biome: human gut; feature: human-associated habitat; material: faeces | place: China | collected 2014 ...
CTTCTTCCTCTGTGTCCCAGTAATGAAGCTTAACTTGTTTATCATGTCCAAATGGTGTGATCCTTGCCAAATATTTATCTCTTGCTTTGTCATAGACAACACCGATAGCATAAACCTTTGCTGATTTATAACGTTTTCTACGCTTTGTTGCACTTGCCAATGCAGAATTGATTGCCTCTGGTAATATGCAACATTTATCTGGTGCATACTCTTTATTACCACGATTCAATAAATCCTTATCAACTGCCATGCGTTCTCCGTCACATTCTTAATAATTTGCAGAATACCATTCAGCAAAGGCATCTCTGCTATTCTTCCATTCATCGTACATAAAAGCATCATCGTAACAGCGGTTTACCAATAAAGAATTACCGCCATAGCATCTTCTATAAATACCAGCCCATATCGAATAAGCTGGATTACCCTTGACAGTATTGTAATCGTAATATTCCTGCTCTCTTCCAAGCTCTGCAACCGTTTTAACGTGTTTTCTCAGCAACTCATACTCTTCCGCAGATACATAAATCAGATTCTTGTAGTAGTTGTTATTCACATCCTCGTCTATATACCATATTTTATTGCATCCCGTAGACTTTATTAAGAAATGCTTTGCAACAAGTATTTCTGGGCTTGTCTCTTCATGTATTGCTGATCCATCAAAATCATAGGTTACAATCGTCCAATGAACACTTCTTTCTGAATTACCGCTATTCATCTTATGAAAGAAAAATGTTTTATCTTTCCTCATATTGTTCGTAAGTCTGCCATAATTTGAAATCCAGTAATGTTCTGTATCTTCCACCTGTACAAATATCTCATCATCACCAAGCAGATCTATATTATTTTTCTTTGTATCAAGTACCTTATCATCTGATAATTTTATGTAATCTCTAAATTCTTTTCGTTCTAATATTCTTCTGTCTTTAACCTTTATATAAGCCATCTTTCCTTTTTCTCCTTATAAACTGCAAGAGGCAGCAGAACTAAATCTGCCACCTCTGATTATTAGTCAATTTCAATTTTGTAATTCAGCATACCTTCATACACATAATCTGGCACTTTGCCCTTACACTTTTCCGCAAGATCACAAATATAATCTATCTTACCATCTATAAATCCAGTATGTGCTTCTTCCTCTGAATCGAATACACCTATATCCATCTTCTTATTAAGAACATTCATTGATACCGAATATGTACCATTATCATTCTGTTGGATATTGCTTTTAATTCCTCTATCTTCAAATACTGTATTCAAGAAATGTGTCATAAATACACAAGTCTCTGGACTATACATATTACTTTCCTTACAGAGTAAATCCTTATCTAAATCGACCTTAGTACCCAGAATATAATGTGCATCAAACCATATCTTAAAATTCTGGTAATTCTGCCATTCCTCGCATACATTTTTATCAATATAATACGGTTTTAATTTATGGATCTTTTTGTTATAGCATCTCTGAATCATATTTTTCCATTTGATAAAAGAATTTGATTCACTATCTATATCTGAATACTCTCCTCCAACATAACCTACACCTTCATATGTTCTTTTATTGTACCAAGGTTTCCAATCATCGGGTTTAAACTCTACCGCATTGACAATCTCCATAATCTGTTTATCTGCGATTGCTCCGTCCTGTTCATGCACCCTCAAAATCTCATTGTACTGTTTGTCTGTAACCGGGAATAAATGCTTGTAGTAATTATCCTTTGTATCATTGTTCTTATGCCACACCATAGTATTATTTTTCATGTCATAATTGACAACAAACATCTTAATTACAAGGTCACTGGCAGTTACCTTTTGTTTCCTATATCCCCATCTGTTCTTAGATTTGAAATATACATTCTTGTCAAGTGTATAGGTCAATTCCTTTGTGATTCTTGAATATACACCTTTTACAAGCTGATATGTTCCATCATCCAACTTCTGAATTATCCTGCCATAATTGGAAGTCCATACAGATTTATAGTCAAATAAACGCACAAATACTTCATCTTTTGCAATAGTATCAATACCAGATTCAGACCTGTACAATATCTGAAAATGATATGGTTTCTTATATTTCCTCTGCATCTTCATTGACTTATCTTTATGGTATATTTCCAAGCCATCTGATAACCTTTGTTGATAACGCTTTTCTCTCATTCCTTCATTGAAACACTCTTTACATATATTTCTCGTATAATTATGGTTTATTCCATACCGTTCTAATGGAAGTAACCTCCCACATTTCTTACATATTTTTGTTTCTTTATCTTCACTAATCATAGTCCTCCTTTTTTATAAATCAAAGGTCAAGAAATAGGTGCGACATAAAACGCACCCTAATAAACTGCTATATGCAGCAGACGTATTATTCAATTTTCTCATATCGGGAAATGTGCAGAATTGCACAAATGATAGGTTTATTTGAACCTCACAAAATATTCTTGATCTCTGATACAGACTTTCTTTTACTTCCTGCCTGTTGGGAAATAATATATTGTAACAAACATATTACTTTTTCGCTTTCATTGTTTTATCTAAATTTCTACTGGGTTTAATTCTTATCTTTTTATGTTCATCATCCATGAAAAAATCTTTTTGTCGAATATCATACCTTTTTGTTGCTTTTATTGTTATAGGTTCAATCCGAAATAAATTCTTCAAAAGAATCATATTCCCCTCTTCCATCTCTTCATACACTAACTCACGAAAAGCATCTAATACCAAATTGACATCTTTCTTATACAAGCCTGTTTTTTCTGCCAGCTTATTTCTAACATCTAAATTATGTAATACCATTTTTTTCTTCTCCTTACGTTGATACCGATAATCCTTGACTTTTCAAATACGAAATTGCTTCTTTTAGTAATGTTCCATCCTCTATCGTACATGTCAATGTTTCATCCCATACATGCGGAGATGTACCGACATTCAATCCACCATGTAAGCCTTCGTTTGCCCATGTAGCGACCTGATACCCTGTTGCATTATAATAATTACTCATAGATTCTGTATCTATGTATACATACGCCACCGCTTTTCCTCTTGACATTCTTCCTTTTACTTTAATTGCCGATCTCAAGAAATCATACTGTCTCCGATATGATACGGGGTTATATGAATCATAATAACTTTGCAAAAAGAAATTCAAAGTCTCATATACTCGGTTTGCTAATTGATCAACCAAACCAACCAATACCGGCTGCATGATTTTTGACAAATCATTCACGTTGTTAATTTCCATCTTCAACCTCCTTAATTCACATGAAATTATCATTTCAAATACTGTCGCTATTACTAGCTTAAAATTGCGTATTTCGTTCAAATTTGGCTTTAAATACTATTTAGGTATATTTCCTTACCTATGGATTTTAAGGCACTAAAATAAGCCACCTATCAATCATATTTCTATAACTGATAAGTAGCTTATTTACATGTCCTAATATTTATTTAGATGCACATTTAAAGCACTATAATTAGTAAATAATTAGTATTTTGGATAACGATAAGAATTACATCCTCAAAAATGTTATATAAACCGTAGATAATTGAGCAAATGATACGCATCGTAATCTAAAATTGCTATCATCGTCTCATCCTCTGTCACATTCATACAGTCAATAGTTGCATTTATTACTGTCCCTGCGCATCCGTCGGTGTTTCTGTCTCCGCCGCTTTTGCGCCAAGCTCCGACAAGGTTTTGGTATATTCCTGTCCTTCCATTGCTAAGATCTGGTATGCCGTCTCCTCAGTAATACCATAAGTATTCCACAAGGCATTTATAATCTTATCCCGGCAGGAATCAATATCTTTTACGATATCCAGTTCTACCGCCTCATCGTAATGCTCATCATATTTCTGAATACCACGGAGCAACGCATCGAGTGCCTTGTCCGCTCTACCAAGCTTCATGTTATTCTCATAGGATTCGTAGAGCCGTTCTACATACATAACTGTATAGATACGGTCTTTCAGATCCTGATCTTTTTCTTTGACTTCCACGCCAGATACTTCGTCATATGCCAGACGATATCGATGCCGTTCGAAATAATTCGCCGCTTTTTTGATTACCTGCGAATAGTTAAACTGATTCGTACCGAGTACGACTCCTGCCGCAAGTGCAAAAAACAGAACAAATACAACAATAACGGTCGGTGTCGAAACCTTTTTCTGATCTTTTTCGGCTTCAAGCTCTGCCGCATAGGCTTCATCTTTTTGTCGTTTTTTGTCGGCTTTTTCCTTCTGCTTTGCTTTATCCTTCGCCTGCTTCGCAGCAAGCATCTCCTGCTTGGCTGCGTCCTTTTCTTCTTTTTTCGCTTCCCGCTCTGCCTGTTTTTTCTTCTTTTCAGCTTCCTTCTTCGCTTTCTTCTCCTCGAACAAAGCTTCCTCTTCTAAGTCATCCTCATCCGGCTCACCAAAAAGAATCTCAGAAATCGTTTTCTTTTTATGTTCTGTCTCTTCTTCCTCGATTTCCGCTTTTTTCTTCTTCTCTGCCTTTTTCCGCGGCTGCTTCACCTTTTTTACCGGTTCCTCCGTTTTTTTGCCAATATCCTCGATATCAGCCAGATCCCCGTTCAACAAACTTTCTGCCATAGAGGACTGCAACAATGCATCCAGGCTATCCTCATCTGCCGTATATGGATTTTTTTCCTTCTCTGACAGTTCTGGTTCTTCTGACATTCCCATATCCATCGAACCAAACAAAGCATCATCGAACACGCCCTCTGGCAACGCGGTATCTTCCTGCATCTGCAAGTCTGCTTCTCCAAAAACATCGGTATTGTCCGCCTGCGCCGACGGCTCTTCCTGTGACGGTTCTGGTTTCACATTCTCCTGATTTGCCTTCTCGATCAGGGCATCCAGACTCATATCGTCCGTTTCCTGTTCCTGCGGCTTCTTCTTTACGACCGGATTGGCACCGGCATCCAGTTTCGTGATATCAACATCATCAAAATCAATATCATCGAAATCCAGATCTCCAAGATCCATGCCATCTAAATGATCCAGTTCATCGAGAGAAATGTCATCCATATCATCTGCATCGACATCCACGCCGGAATCTATATCAATATTCTCATTCAATTCTCCATCCATCGATGATAATTCATCCAACAGACTATCCAGATTGTTCTCGTCCAAAATGTTCCTCCATGTGTATCACAAATTCCACAGATAAAAGTATCATATCACATTCATTTCTCCAAGACAAGTAAAACCACTACATACCAGCACGCAAAAAGGCACCATACAAACTGCTGTATGGTGCCTGCCTTTTTATTCCCAATCATCAAAATCCTCATAATCATCATACGCGCCATTGGCATAGTTCTTCGTATAATTGATATTGCTTGACCGCTTCTGCTTTGGCTGCGGACGACTGGATTCCCGTTTTTTGTTGTTCTGCTTCTTCTTAACCGATTTCTGTTCCTTTTCTAAGCGCATCTGGACCTTATTTTTGTCCGGAATTGCGATCGTCGGCTTACTCTCCTTTGGACGGGATGGCTTGCTTCTTCTGCCTCTGTCTTCCTCATCCTCATCCTTTTTCGGAAACTTAGGAGCACCTCCGTAGTTTCGGTTTGGACGCTCATTTCTCGGTGGTCTGTCTCCATATGGTCTGTCACCGTATGATCGGTTTCCGTTTCCACGCGGTGGTCTGTCTCCACCTGCCTGTCGGTCACCTCGCGGTGCGCCGGAACGATCGGATTTCTGGAATCTTGTTCCTCCACCTGGTCGTTTCTCCCGATCAAAATATTTTCCTTGTCCTCTGTTCATGCTGGAACCACCTTCTCTTGTTCCTTCCGTTGCCACGTCTTTATCTCCTTTCGTAACTTTTGCATGGATTTTATTTTTTAGCTTGCATGCATTTTATACTCAATCCTCAGCTTGTCCGCGATCAGGGCAATAAACTCGGAATTCGTCGGCTTTCCTTTTCCTGCACTCACCGTATAGCCAAACATATCCTCGATGACTTCGATCTTGCCTCTTCCCCATGCCACTTCAATCGCATGACGGATGGCACGCTCCACACTGCTGGACGTCGTCTTGTATTTTTTCGCTATACTTGGATACAACAGCTTCGTTATATAATTGAGCATATTCATATCATTGACTGCCATCATGATGCCCTCACGTATGTACTGATATCCTTTGATATGCGCTGGAATACCGATCTCACGGATGATCTCCGTTACGTCGTTCTCCATCGTATGCATACCATAGTCATACACATTGTTGGCTGGCAGTTTGGTATCCTCATCTTCGCATCCTTCCATCGGCTCCCCAACCTTTGCAAAGTCTGCAATCTGTATAATTCGTTTTGCCAGTACCTTCGGATTACAAGGCTTCATCATATAATAATCGGCACCCAGATTAAATGCCATATTGATGATCCGGCTCGAACCCACCGTCGACAAGAAAATAATCTTCAAATCCACCAGTGACTGGTTCTCCCGCAGCTGCTCTAATACCTCCAGACCGTCTACGTTGGTAATGAAAACATCCATCAGCAACACATCCGGCTGTGCCTGCAGCACCTGATCATACACCTCGTTGCCATCCGCCGTACAGCAAACGATGTCGAATCTCTCCCCATTATAGGCTTCTAACTGCCGACCGAGCATCTCATACCCGGCATCCGCAATCATCACCCTGATTCTCTCCGTATTCATATTATCCTCCCCTTCTTGGAACCAACCTCCTATCAATCAAAATTAACCATAGGAAGATGATATAATTTCAAAATACCATTGTCAAGCGCATTTCCACAGAAATTTTCTTTTTGTGGATAATTTTGTCTACGCGCTTTTCATCTTCGATTCGAGTCGTATTTTGTCGGCGATAAGTGCTATAAATTCCGAGTTCGTCGGCTTCAGCTTTCCCTGCTGCAATGTATATCCAAATAGCTCATGCATCGTGTCGGAGTTGCCTCTGCTCCATGCCACCTCAATGGCATGCCGGATGGCACGTTCCACACGGGATGGTGTCGTTGCGTATGCCTTTGCAATCGAAGGATAGAGCTGCTTCGTGATGGAATCGAGGATATCCATATCCTGTACTGCCATCAGGATAGAGCTGCGCAGATACTGGTATCCCTTGATATGTGCTGGCACGCCTACCTCATGAATGATTTCCGTAACCTTTACTTCGAGCTTTGTCTGCAGTTCTTCTCCTGCATCCTCCGGCTGGCAGACACTCATCCCCGTCTGTTTGCCACGCGCTAAGGTCAGGATTTCCTTTTCCAGATCAAGATCATTATATTCTTCATCGATAAAACGGACGAAAATATGATCAACATTTCCCCGGCATGTATTTTGTGCAAATCGAATCTGGCTGGCATTCCCCTGCAACAGGAAGCGGTATCCACGGGTTCCCCATCCGTTGACCTCTTCCATCACTGCCAGTCCATCCAGATTCGGCAACAGGAAATCCAGCAAAATGACATTTGGATTTTGTGCGCGAATTGCCGAAACTGCGTTTCCGCCGTCTGAAATAATATCGCACACGCAAATATCCTTATTCTTTGCAAGCTGCTGTCTTAATTCCGTCGCTGCCTTTGTATCATGTTTTATGATAAGCACTTTTGTCTTCATAAAACTATCCCCCTCTAATCTTGATATCAAAGACATTATAGTTTCATTATTTTGCGAGGGCAATACATAATAAAACGCAAGTTGCGACAGTAAATATTGACAGCATTTTCGGTCAATTTTTCCCATTTTTTACTGCATCATTTCTTCGATGAAAATGCCGTAGCCTCGTGTCGAATCGCTGACAAATACATGTGTCACTGCCCCGATCAGCCTGCCATCCTGCAGGATTGGTGTGCCGCTCATTCCCTGCACAATTCCGCCGGTCAGAGAAAGCAATGTCGAATCGGTTACCTTAAATTCCATACACCGTCCGTTCTCATTGTCAGAATCGACTGACACAATCTCGATTTCGTATTGTTTCGACTCCCCGGATACCGACGAAAGCAGATACGCGGTTCCGACATGCACCTCTGATTTTCGTCCAACTGCCACCTGGATGTCCTGCGTATGTGTCTTTTGCTGTCGTTTTGTCAAGTATCCGTGAATACCAAAGGCACTATTTTCCTCCACGCGCCCGATCACATACCGTCCGGTATAATTGATGATGCCCTCCAGTCGTCCCGGCTTATCCGCTTCCGGCTTTTTGATGCGCACGATCGTCGTCTCATACACCGCGCCATCGGACACGCGGAACATAATTCCTGTGTCGTTGTCGTTGATGCTGTGTCCAAGTGCAGCAAACCGTTCTCCATCTGTATAGGTGATTGTTCCGATTCCGGAAATATCATCCTTTACCCAGAGTCCAAGCGCATAACTGCCATCCTTTTTCTTTACCGGTGTTACACGCACCGTCCGGTACTCATTTTCCCGGCAGACACGAAGCAGCAATTCGTGTCCTTCGCTTTGCTGTACCAGTTCCAGCATTGATTTTTTATCGTCCACACTCTGTCCATTGATACGCATTACATAATCGCCCGGCGACAACAGATTCTCACATGGATTGCATGTGATTCCCTGTTCGTCCACAACCGAATTGACGCCGATCACCATTACACCTTTTGTTTTCACATAGATTCCAACTGGTTCTCCTGACGGACAGACCATGCATTCGTTCTCCCCTTCACTTGATACAACCGGCAGTGAATCCGCCTGCGTCTCCACATCTGTATCTCCTCCCTTTGCGAACAGGAACTCCCGGTTATGATACCCTAAGATGCCAAGCACTATCAGCAACAGTACAACTAAAAAGATTCGATACTTTCTCACATCGTTTCCTCCTCTCCTGATTTCATTTCTTTATTTCAAATCGCTTTATTTCATATAATTTGTGCTATAAAAAAGAGTACATAGATTCCTCCATGTACTCTTAGTATCGAATATTTCATTCTATGTAATTCAGTTTATTTTTGCCTGTTCTGCCAATCCTTTCATCTCGGTCACAGTGTGAATCGTCGTCTCCGTGATTTTTGCACCACCGATGAGTCTTGCCAGTTCTTCAATTTCCTCTTCCTTTGAAAGTAACCGGATGCTGGAAATTGTTTTCTCATTTTCCACATTTTTTTCAATCAGATAATGTGCATCTGCCATCGCTGCGATCTGGGAAAGATGCGTGATACAGATAACCTGATGCTGCCGTGACAGGATCGACATCTTCTCTGCCACCTTCTGTGCGGTTCTGCCACTGATACCGACATCGATCTCATCAAAGACAAGTGTCGGTGTGTCGTCCTGATTTGCAAGACAGGATTTCATTGCCAGCATGATTCGCGACAGTTCACCACCGGATGCAACCTCATGCAGCGGACGCATCGCTTCACCTACATTCGTCGAGATATAGAAGCACGCATCATCGTAGCCATTTGCAGAATAATTCGGGGATGTCTCAAACCGCATCTCAAACCGGACCATATTAAAGTTCATATCCTCCAAGGACTCCCGGATCTTCTTACAAAGCTTTTCCGAAAGTGCCCGTCTGTGCTCGGATAATACCCGGCAGCTCTCTTCAAGCTTCGCCGTCTGTTTCTTCCATTGTGCCTCAATCTCCTGCATATGCTCCTCATAGCCAGAAAGAGCATCATATTCTTTCTCGAAAGCTGCAAGGCTTTCCAAAATCTGGGAAATGGAATTTCCGTATTTTGCCTTTAAGGAATTGATCTGATCCAGACGACTTTCCATCTCACGAAATTGTCCTTCATCAAACTCCATATCCTTCATATACTCACTGATCTCACGATTAAAGTCTGACAGCAGACCATCGGCATCCTCTAAGATACCAGCCGCATCGGCAAGCTCCTCGTCCAGTTCCGTGAGTCTGCGCATATCCTTGATCGCACGTCCTAGCTGTTCTCCCGCAGAAGTAGCTCCATATCCGGTCAGTGCATAGATGTCGTTTGCATATTGCAGGATTTCCTTTGCATTGACCGCCTTCTTGTACTGCCGTTCCAACTGGACATCCTCGCCATCGACCAGCTTCGCATCTTTGATTTCCTTAATCTGATACTGCAGAAAATCCATGCGTTTGTTTTTCTCTGCCTCGTCCATGCTGCCTTTTTTCTTTTCTTCTTCAAGTTCCCGGTAGATATGATAATCTTCCTGCACCTGTTTTTTCAACTTCTGGATATCCTCCCCGCCAAAACGATCGAGTATCTCTAGATGCTTTGCTGGCTTTAACAGTGTCTGCTGCTCATGCTGTGCATGCAGATCGATCAGAAGCGATGCGATTTCTTTTAACCGCGTAATCGTCACCGTCGTATCATTTACCCGGTTGACGGTTCTGCCATTCGGCGATAACCGCCGGGATATCAGCAAAGTACCGTCCTCATCCGGTGTCACCTCCAGCTTCTCAAGCGCTTCCACAATTGCTGGCTGGTCAACCGAAAATACAAGCTCGACCAGTCCATCCTTTGTGTCATCCCGCAACAGTTCTTTCGGGAATTTACCGCCCAGACAGATTCCCAGAGATCCAATGATAATAGATTTACCAGCACCCGTCTCTCCGGTCAGAATATTCAGCTGCTCGTGAAAATCAATGTCAATCTCCTCGATCAGCGCTATATTTTTTATGTGCATTGTCAACAACATTTTTTTATCTCTCCAATTATATGTTCTGCCTGCTGCCCATCTTTGATCGCCAGAAACAGCGTATCATCGCCTGCAATACATCCCATAATGCCTTCCACCGACAGATTGTCGATTGCAGCACCAACCGCCATCGCCATACCGGATACAGTTTTGACTACAATAATATTCTGTGCGGCTTCAATCGAAAGAATACACGATGCCATCACATGCTGATAGGATGCATGTGTTCCGGTATCAGGTTCCAGACTTGCAGCATAACGATGCTTCCCACTTCCGTAGGAAACTTTTTCCAGTTTCAATTCCCGTATATCTCTCGATACAGTTGCCTGTGTTGTCTCAAATCCAAGTGCCTGTAAACGTCTGGTAAGCTCTTCCTGCGTGTCTATCTCATATTCCGATATCAATTCCAGCAATGCCTGCTGGCGTCTCTGCTTACTCATGTTAAGCGCCTCCTATTTTTTCCCGAAGTACACTATAAAAGCTGACATCATACATTTTTATCAATCGGATCTCACGCTTCGAGCAGGTCACTTCCACGCTCTCACCCGCAGATAATTCGATATTGTCTGCTCCGTCAAAGGAAACGATTGCTTCTGTCTCCTGTGTTCTCCGTTTCTTGACAACCTCGATCCGTATACGGTCTGCACTGTCAAACACGACGCTCTTGGAGGTAAGCGAATGCGGAGAAATCGGTGTCACAACGACTGCCTTGGATTTCGGGCTGATGATCGGTCCACCGGCGGACAAATTATATCCGGTCGAACCAGTCGGCGTCGCCACAATCACACCATCTGCCTCATACGTGTCTAACAACTGCTCATTTACATAGATATTCAGACCAATGATCCGGGAAAATCCTGCACGTGTGATCACCACATCGTTCAGGCAGGAAAAGGATGTCTCTCCCTTGCGTCCCTCAATCATCATCCGTTTTTCTATGCTGTAATCGTCCGCCAGCAGACGGTCGATTGCTTTATATGCGTTTGACTCTTCCACCTCAGTTAAAAAACCAAGCGTTCCGAGATTGACGCCCATAAGTGGAACATCATAGGTTCCAATGCTGTGTGCTGCACGGAGCATCGTTCCATCCCCGCCAAGCACGATCACAGCCTCTACGCCTCCCATGTATTCGGGCTTGATCGTCGTGCCATTGTAGTGCTGCTCATCGCTCACCACAACCGCCTGCGCACCTTTTTCCCTGATGTACGCAACGATATCCTGCGAAAGTTTTAAATTGATGTCTTTGTCAGTATTTGCGACGATTAAAAACTTATTCATTGCCCGGTTCCTTATCTAACGTATCATGTGAAGCTGTAACAACTGCTTTTATATCAATGGATGAAGCATCCACGATTTCCTGATCTTGTTTATTCTTGGATAAGAATAATAAATACTCAATATTTCCCTCTGGTCCCTTCACCGGAGAAAAATCCAGTGCCAGCGGATAAAAATCAATCGAAGAGGCATAGTCCATCACCATGCGGATCACCTCTTCATGGACAGCGCGGTCACGCACAACGCCCTTTTTTCCTACCTTTTCCCGTCCGGCTTCAAACTGCGGCTTGATCAGACAGACCACCTGTCCATCCTCCGTCAGAAGATTCTTCACCGGAAGCAAAACCTTCGTCAACGAGATAAACGATACATCAATCGAAGAAAATGCTGCCAGCTCGTCAATATCCTCCGGCACAACATAACGGATATTCGTCTTTTCCATGCAGACTACCCGCTCGTCATTGCGAAGCTTCCACGCAAGCTGTCCATGTCCGACATCGATTGCGTAGACTTTTGTCGCTCCGTTTTGCAACATACAATCTGTAAATCCGCCGGTCGAAGAGCCGACATCCATGCAGACTTTGCCAGACAGTGTGATCGGGAATTTCTGCATTGCCTTTTCCAGCTTCAGACCGCCGCGGCTCACATACGGCAGAGTTTTCCCCTTTATCTCGATCACCGCGTTCACTGGAAATGTCGTCCCAGCCTTATCTTCTTTGTTGCCATCTACATATACAATTCCCGCCATGATGATTGCTTTTGCTTTCTCTCTCGAAGGCGCCAGTCCTTTCTCCACAAGCAATACATCCAGCCGCTGTTTCTTCTGCTTCTCCATCGTTCTTCCTCTATATTATTTCTATTTCAAATGTTTCTTATAACACGGTACAATCTTTTCTGCCAGTCCCTCTGCATCGATCTGCATATGGTGCCTTAACTCCGGAATTGTTCCCTGTGGCACACTCGGAAGCGGAATCGCTCCGCTGATAAATGTATACTGTTCCGGACTGTTTTTCTCTGCCAGATACGCATGCAGCTTCTCGCCATATCCGCCCTGCATGATCGTATCCTCCAATGTTACAAAGACGGTATGCGTCTTCATCAGCCGGTCTAAAAGCTCCGTATCAAGCATCGACTGGAACCGCACATTGACCAGTGTCACAGGAATCTGCTTCGCCTCTAACCGTTCCACAAGGCGGTCTGCTTCCTCCATCATATGTCCACAGGAGAACACTGCCACGCCAGATGCCTCCTGTATCACTTCACTCTTTCCATAGACAATCGGCGTCTGAATATCCGCATGTCCCTTATACGCACTGCCTCTTGGATACCGGATTGCAATCGGTCCATCATATGCATAGGCATAATCAAGCATTGCCTCCAACTCATACCGGTTCTTCGGAGCCAGTACGATCATATGCGGCATATGCGACAGATACGCCAGATCATAGATACCCTGGTGCGTCTCTCCATCCTGTCCGACAAGACCGGCACGGTCAATCGCCAAAATCACATGCAGCTTCTGCAAGCACACATCATGTAGAATCTGGTCATACGAACGCTGCAGGAACGAAGAATAGATTGCCACGACAGGCACCATACCTGCGGCAGCCATACCAGCAGCAAAAGTCACCGCATGCTGTTCTGCAATTCCCACATCGAAAAACCGCTTTGGGTACGCCTCTTCAAATCGTACCAGTCCGGTTCCCTGTGCCATCGCAGCCGTGATCGCTACAACATCCTCATGTGTCTCTCCAAGCTTCACCATCTTCTTCGCAAAAATATCGGTGTAACAGCTTGTCTTTTTCGCGGCAAGCACCTTACCGGATATCCGGTCAAACGGCGCAATCCCATGGAAATAATCCGGGTGCCGCTCCGCATAGCCATAGCCTTTTCCTTTTTTCGTCTTCACATGAATAATAATCGGTTTATCCAGCCGGAATGCATGCTGAAATGTCGTGATCATCTGATTGATATCATGTCCGTCAATTGGTCCGACATACGTGATTCCAAGCTCCTCGAAAAACATGCCCGGCACAAAAAACTGTTTGATATTATCCTTCGAGCGCTTCAGTACCTTCGCAATCTTCTTTCCGGTTTTTGACCCCATCAGACTGCTTTCCACACCGGTTTTTAACTCATTGTACGCATTTCCAAGCCGGATTTCATTCAGATACTTGGACAGACCGCCGACGTTTTTACCGATCGACATATTGTTGTCGTTAATGACAACGACACACCCGGTTTTCAACTGCGCAAGCCCGTTTAACGCTTCATACGCCATACCTCCGGTCAGTGATCCGTCACCAATCACAACGGCGACCTTCTCATCCCCGCCGCACAGATCTCTGGCGATTGAATACCCCATCGCCGCTGAGATACCAGTCGAACTGTGTCCGGTGTCGAACGCATCGCACGGACTCTCGTTGCGTTTTGGGAACCCGCTTAAGCCATCGTACTGCCGCAGTGTCTCAAACGCATCCTTTCTTCCGGTCAGGATCTTATGTGTATAGGATTGATGTCCGACATCAAAGATCAGCTTATCTTCTGGGAAATTCATCACTGCATGCAGTGCCATCGTAAGCTCCACCGTACCAAGATTGGACGCCAGATGCCCACCATGTATACTTACTTTCTCAATCAGAAAATCCCGGATCTCTGCTGCCAGTGCCGGATAATCCTGTCTTTCTATCTGCTTAATATCGTTTTCTTTTGTTATCTTCTCTAACATATGCATTTGCCTTTACCTGTCATAAATATGCTTATGCGATCAGGTTAATGGTCCCGGTTGATCAAGCTTTTTACAAGCGCGATCATATCCGCTTTTGCCCCCTCATCCCACGCTTTTATATTCTCCAATATACGGATCGCTTTCTCGGACATTTCTTCCACGTACTGCTTTGCAGCATCCATTCCGTGCAATGTCACATAGGTCACCTTATGGTTTTTATCATCCGAATGTAATGGTTTGCCAAGCAACTGCTCGTCCCCGACCAGATCTAAGATATCATCCTGCACCTGAAACGCAAACCCGACTGCATAGGCGGCCTCCTCTAACTGTGCGACAACCGCATCATCTGCACCAGCAAGATATGCACCACACATACATGCCGCCGCGATCAACGCGCCTGTCTTATTCTCATAGATAAACGCAAGCTGATCTTCATCCATCGGAAGTCCGGCACGCTCCACATCAAGCACCTGTCCGCCAACCATACCATAGATACCAGCTTTTTTTGCAAGCACCGCAAATGCCTTCTCCACATTGGCATCGCCCGGCTTCACCGCAAATCCCTGACACGCCGTTTCAAATGCAAAGTTTAACAATGCATCTCCGGCTAAAATCGCCATATCCTCACCAAACTTGACATGCACGGTCGGAAGTCCCCGGCGTAGCGCGTCGTTGTCCATCGCCGGAAGATCATCATGCACAAGGGAATATGTATGGATCATCTCCATTGCCGCCATAAATGGGCGCACCAGTGCCTCCTGCGGTTCCTTTGCAAACATCTCATAACACAGACGGAGCATCATCGGACGCAGCCGTTTGCCGCCTGCTTTTACCGCATAATTCATCGCAGCCAGCACAGTTTTCTGATGTCCGGTCTCCTCCGGCAGATACGCCTCTATCATCTCCTCAATTGCCTTGGCATCATACTTCATCTAATATCTTTATCTCCTTTTCCACACCTGCAAGTTCTTCCTTACAGGCATTCGCAAGCTCCACGCCCTCTGCATATAACGTCATGGAATCTTTCAGATTTGTATCGGGATTTTCCAGAAGCTTGTTGATCTCTTCCAATCTGGCAAATGCTTCCTCTATGTTTAATTCCTTCTTTTTTTCTGCCATGTTGTTTTATTCTCCTTGTACACCATTTGTATCTGCTTCCACAGAAACGACCGTCGCATGGATTCTGCCATCATGCAGAGTAACATGAAGCGGATCGCCTGCCTGCATCTGTCCCGCTGACATTACAGGCTTTCCCTCTGATTCAAGATATCCGAACCCACCTACCAGCTTGGCTGTCGGTGCGTTGCCATGCAGTCTTGTTAACAACAGATGCAGTTGATGTTCATATTCTTTAAACTTAAGCTGGATCCGGTTTTCAAGTCGTTCTCTGCTTTGCTTCAGCTTCTCCTGCTGCTTTTCGAGTTTTGCTCTCGGATTCAGTGCTGCCAGTTGCTGCATATACATCTGCAGCTTTGTCTCTTTCTCCTGCAGACGTCCCTGCATCCGGAGCCGTAATTCCCGCTCACAGGAATCCAGACGTGCCTGATAATTCTGTTTCTTATTTGCCACGTGATAATTCATTGTCCGCAGCCGAAGCTCGATTGTCCGTAAAATATCGTCGATCAGTGGAACGGCTGCAGTTGCTGCTGCCGTCGGCGTCTCGACACGCAGATCTGCCGCATCATCTGCCAGCGATGTATCACCCTCATGTCCAGTTCCAGATATGATCGGCGTCTTCGCCTCATAGATTGCACGGACAACTGCCTCATCGTCAAAGACCTCCAGATCTTCCCTCGATCCACCGCCTCGTCCAATGATAATCGTATCCACGCCCATTCTGTCGAGTCTGCGGATACCCTGCACGATCAGCTCGCGCGCATTTTCGCCCTGCGCCCGCGCATCACAGACGATCATCTGCACATAGGGATTCCGCCGATGTGATACGCTCATAATATCCTTATACGCATTCGTACCTATGGAGATCACGACGCCGACTGCCCTTGGATATTTCGGAATCGGCTTCTTGATCGCCGTATCGAAGATACCTTCCTGTCCCAGTCTGCGTTTCAGCTCTGCATAAGCTTCGCCATGCCAGCCACGCTCTTCACGCCGCTGTACAGACACGGCATTCACACTGTACTCACTTTTCGCATCATAGATAGAGCAGCTTCCCTTCACAATCAGGATATCGCCCTGCTTGACCGTCGTCAGATTGAGCTTTGCCGCGACACTTTTCCACACATTCACACGCAGGATTCCGTTGTACGGCGCGCCCTCTGGCAGATCGCCCGGAGCTGTACAATCCTTGAGTGTGATATACAGATGCCCGGTCGGACCTTTGCTGAAGCTTGACACTTCCCCTTCAAAACAGATGTTTTTTAACAGATAATCATTTTTTATTATATTGCCAATATACGAATTGACTTCCCGGACAGAAAATACTTTCTTTCCATTTTCTGCTCTCATGGTTCCTCAACCTTCGCCAATACTGCGTTGATAAATCCGCTTGCATCTGGATTACAGTATTTCTTTGCCAGTTCTACCGCCTCATTGATCGCTACGCGGAATGGAACTTCCTCATCATAGAGCATCTCATAGAGTGCCAGACGCAGGATTGCAAGTTCCGGCTTGCCCAGTCTGCCGATCTGCCAGCCATCAGAGATCTCGCTGATCTTCTCATCGAGTGCCGGAAGCATGGAAAGAATCTTGTGGGACTTGTCTGCAATGTAGGCAAGATCCCCCTCTTTTACCTTTCCCGTTTCTGTTATCGCAACATCCTCCGGATCTTCTTCCGGTTCTTCGATCTTACTGATTGAATAACGGATCTGTTCTTCCATCTCTTCCTGATTGTTGAATTCTGCCTTAAATACGATCAGAAAAATATTTTCTCGTATGCTTCGTCTTGTCATAATTAACCGCCTTACTCTTTATTCATCTTGATGCCGGATACGACAACATTTACCACGCGCACATGCAGTCCGGTCATATTCTCGATTGCCTGCTTTACCTTCTCCTGCACGCCCTCGGATACTTTCTTGATGCTTGTACCATATTCAACTTCCAATGAAACATCTACGACTACATTTCCATCTGTGATCTCTACCTTCACACCGTTGGCAAGATTCTTCTTACCAAGCTTTGCAACAAGCTCCTTCGAGATATTTCCAGTCAGCTTGGAAACACCTTCTACCTCGATGGCTGCAATCCCGGCGATGGATGCCACCACGCCGTCTGCTATACTGATTTTACCAATTTTTTCTTCTTCATTTATCATATCGCTCATAATTGCCTCCTTATCTTATCCTTCCTACTTTATTTCATTGCATATGTAAAATATTATACCCAATTTATGCATATTATGCAACTAAAAAGCCTTGCAACTGTGCAAGGCTTTCTGCTGATTTCTACAATTTTATTACTGTGCCAGTGTGATGACGATTGCGTCCACCGTACATCCGGTCTTTCTTGTTACAACATCCTCGACCTGTGCCCGTTTTTCATCCGGCAGATCGGTACAATTTAAGATAACATCCACGCCAGAATCGCCAATCGACACGATCGCTTCTCCGAAGCCCTTTGCCGCAAGGATTGACTCTGCTTCCTGTTCTTTCTCCGCATCCTCAGTCAGCTTCACATATGCATCGGTGGCTGCCTGTACCGCCTGTGCATCCATGCCATCCCCGTTGATGATCTCCAGCAATGTCTCCTTGTTCTGGCTGCGGCTCTGCTCCCGGTTTAATTTGATTGACACGAAATTATTTGCCGCATTTGCTGAGGTCAGCACTGCTTCCCCGATTTTTTCCTCCTCCGAGTTCAGCTCGATATACTCATCCTCCGGAACATCAGAGACCGTCAGCTCGCCGGACACAATCTCCGCTGGTTTTGCATCTGTCTCCGTCTGCTCCTCTGCAAAGGCAGATTCAGTCGGTTCCAGCTCGCCCGGTGCCAAATCCAGTTTATTGCCGGAGAAATTTATGTAGCCTGCCACACCAAGCAACACGGTAAGTGCCCCGATAATAATCTGGTTTCGTTTCATGGTTTTTTTCTTCATAAAAACCTCCCTAATTTTTTACCAAAACCGCCACCTTATGTGCCGGCAGATCAAAAAGCGCGCATACCGCCAAGGTAATATCTGCAATCGTGGTACCTGTGACCGCTTCCTTTTTAATTGTGATCAACACGCCCGTGATCGTCTCTGTGCCGCCAGATCCATAATACGTCTGTGTGCGATCCCCTGCATAGATCAATACGTCAACCATGTCCGCACCGTAGGTATCCGCAAGCAGCTCCCGCAGACGCACCTCATAGGAAGCGGTTGTGTCAGACGAAGATCCGGTCTGCCCCACCGCGGTCTGCACCGTCTTCTGCGGCATCACGATCACAAGCAGTAAAATCCCGCACAGTACAACCAGAATTACCTTATTCCATTTTTCATTTTTCTTAAATTTCCACTCCATATTCTCACCGTCTTACTACATATATACGAGCATCCTCCAGATTATAGACATCCGAAATGTATTTTTTTATTTCTTTTTCCATCTCTTCTGTTGCCTTTGCCTCACTTATGTAAATCGTGCATTGCAATAGCTCTCCACCGGCATCCGTTATGATCGCAACATCCTCAACCGAATAACCTTGAAGTTCTTTTTTGAGTCCCTCCCGAATGCCCATACCATAATAATCCGTGATGCTTCCGCCGACTCCTGCGACGGACTCCTGTCCTTCCACATGCTCGATCTCCTGCAACAATTCCTGCAGATCTCCGCTTCCAAATTCAAACAGGAATTTGAGCGGACTTGCAAGCAGCACAATCACGACCAGTCCGATGAAATACCGGATATATTGCTTATATTGATTGGACGGCGCCATATGCGTCACAATCGTTGCGAGCAATAGATAAAAGATCAGACTTTTCATCCAGCCAAACAGCATAGCTACCCTCCTATTCCATTCGTTGCCCCCGACATGATCGCGAGAGTTATGATAAATAAAACGAGTGCACTTGCCAGCGCCTGCATCAGCATGCCGATTCCATTTGCCAGCGCCGTCGTGCCATCCACATACCGCTTATCGCCCATCGGCTGAATCAGCGCGGTTGTGATCCGCACCGTAAACATCAGCAAGAAAAGCTTGATGATCGGAATCAGACAGATGCCGGACAGAATCAGGATACCTGTGATACCGATACTATTTTTTACGATCATGCCACACGCAAGATAGGTGCCTGCAAGCACCGATACGACGCTTCCCGGAATCGCAGTTAATGCCCGGTTCACCGCCGTTTTCCCAAGGATGTCCATCTGCGGCTCCAGCAAGCCCTTGATCACATTTAATCCGATCACCACGACGATGATCGTCCGCAAAATCCATTTGATCAGGCTCTGCACAAGCTCACACAGTTTCGAGAAGCTGTCCTCTTTTTGCAGGTTGTTCACAAGTGCCACGATTACATAGAATTCAATGAGCGGCAGCACCAGCCGGATAATCACCGCCTGTATCAGCCAGATTCCGACCAAAACGAGATTGTATGTGCCGCCTGCCGTCGTAGCATGTCCGATAAACTGCAACACAAGCAGAAACGCCGGAACTAACAGCCGTACTGCAACGAGCACCTTGTCGAGTGCCGCAAGTGTAATCGAATACGCCATCGAAAAGGACGTCAGCAACAGCGATGTCATCAGCATATAAGTAATATAGAATCCATTTTCACTGATAAACCCTCCCGCAAAGGAGTTCGACAGATTCACAAAGATGCTTCCGATCAGGACGATACCGACCAACTCTAAGAGCAGCCCTTTGTTCTGCGACAGCTCGCCGAAAAAAACGCTGCTGATTGTCGCAAGCAATGCCGATAACACCGACTTATTGTCACCCTCCACCTGTTTTTTTACCATCTCCGTAATTGGCATAGCCGTCTGAATGCCCTGTTGCTGCAACGCACGCTCCACCTCATCCAGATTCAGTTCATCGAAGATGGAGTCATAAATCACATTCGTCTGCTGTCCTGATTCTGTTATTGTCTGAGAATTGTATGATTCCTGTGTTGTTTCTGTCGTGGCTACCTGTCCACTCTGCTCTTGTGTGGCTTCTATCGTAGTTGCCTGTCCATCCAGCTCCTGTGTAGTTTCTGTCGTGGTTTCTGGCAGTTCCTGCGCCCGCGCAGGCAGTACATGGATATCCACAAAAAAGAAAATGGCCAGTACCACTACCAGCCATCTGCAAGTGAAATATGTAGTTGTATGTGTGGTTCGCGGATTCATTCGGCGGTTTCCTCCATCAATTGATCAACGACAGTACCGTCTGCACGACCTGCATGAAAACCGGAAGCGACACGACCAGCATCGTAAGCTTTCCAAGCAGCTCAATCTGGGATGCAACCGCACTGTATCCGGCATCCTTGCTGATACTCGCCGCAAACTCACAGATATAGGCGATCCCGATCAGCTTGACCAGGATCACCAGATAGGTACTGTCCATCCGGATCTTGTCCGTCAAGACTTCAATACCTGAAAGCATCACACGCATCCGCGACACGCAGATAAATAACAGCACAAGGCACACCGCCACACTGATAAATGTGCTGTACTCTGGATTTTTAGATTTCAAGGACAACGCCAAGATTACCGCCACGATTGCAAATACCATCGTCACTCCCAGATTCATACTCTGCCCCCTTAAAATCCAAACAATGTGTTGATGTCCTGAAACAGCTGATTGACATAGGGAATAATCCACGTCAGTACGATAATCAGACCTGCAAGGCTCACCAGATATGCCTGATCGTCCCTGCCAGAATGCTTCAATACCTGATTGATGAGTGCCACGACAATTCCAACGGCTGCAATTTTAAAAATCAACTGAATCGTCATTTCCATTCCCCTGCATCTGCTAAATCAAGATTATAATCAATAACACACCTGCGACACTTCCCACCACAAGCGACAATCGCATACGATCTTTTGCCTCTGCCTCCAACTCCCGAATATGCCGTCCCAGATCTGCCTGCAGCAATGCCAGTCCCTCTTCCTGTGCCTGTACATCCAGATATCCGATAGTCTGTCCCAGGTTATATATATATTCCATATCCTCTTGTTTTAGACCGGAACTCTCATACAGCTTGTCTGCATGTTCTATCCAGATCTGATCAAAATCGGCAGCCACTTCCGTATAAGAATATGCCTGTCTCTGCTGCGCCTCCATGAGTGCCTGTGAAAGCTCTGACAGCCACGCGGCATATGGCTGGCGGCATTTTTTTGCAACACGGACAAATACCTGTGCCAGAATATCTCTCCGATACCGAAGCTCCGCCGTGGCAACGGAAAGCACACGTGCATATTCCTGCATTTCCTTTACACGCCTGCGAATTGCCATCGCGCGCAAGATTCCCATTGTCACACAGCCACCAAGCACACAGATGATTCCAATCAGTTTGCAACCGACAGCGAACCAATGTATAGCTCATTTCCCCTCTCGTCAAAAATCGACTCCACCGTTCCGATGCCCGCACTTCGTCCAAGCACGATGTAACGTTCAAACACCTTCTCCTCGACCAGCTTCCGAAGCACCGGACGCGTCCGGATATCATCGATCGAGTCGCCATGGATTGTCGCCAAAATTCCACAGCCACAGTTGATGACATAGGAAATTGCATCAATATCCTCCCGGCTGCCGATCTCATCGACCGCAATCACCTTCGGACTCATCGACCGAAGCAACATCAACATCCCCTCCGCCTTGGGACACCCATCTAAGATATCCGTGCGGAGTCCGACATCATTTTGCGGAATTCCCATGTAGCAGGCGGCAAGCTCTGAGCGTTCGTCCACCACGCCGACATTCATCCCTCTGCAATAACTGTTCCCATCCGATATCAGCCGCACCAGATCCCGCAAGATTGTCGTCTTTCCACATCCCGGCGGCGATATGATCAGTGTGTGCAACAACCTGCCATCCTTGATCACATATGGCAGCAGGCAAGTCGCACAGCCCTTGATCTGATGGGATACCCGAATATTAATAAACGATATATGCTTCACGTTTCTTACTCTCCCATGCTCCAATACAACCTGACCGGCAACGCCGACGCGATGCCCGCCACACACTGTCACAAACCCCTGTCTCACTTCATCCTCATATGCATACAACGAGTAATCGGTCACTGCATCAATAATCCCCCGGATATCATCCGCAGTTACACGATATGCTTTTTTTCGATCGAGTGTCAGTCCCCCACAATTCTGCACAAAGTATTCTCCCTGCACAAAAACCAGTATCAACGGCTCGCAGATCCGGAACCGAAGCTCTATCAGGGAGTTATAATCTATGTCAATCTGATTGATTATGTACCGAATACAAGGGGGGAGTAATTTCATGATTTCATTTTTCACAGCATTCACCCCTACCATATATATATGCGGGATGCGGAAATATATGATTGTAAATTTTTGATTTTATCCGGATTGCAGATCGCACAATTTCTGCATGGCGGCATATTACACAAAAAAGCACGCTCCGAAACGGAACGTGCCTTTGATCATTCTGATTCAATTCGTAATTTTTAAATTACTTTGCTCTTGAAAGATACTTTCCTGTACGTGTATCGATCTTGATAATCTCACCCTGGTTGATAAACAGAGGAACATTCAATGTTGCACCTGTCTCAACTGTACATGGCTTTGTAGCGTTTGTAGCTGTATTTCCTGCTACACCCGGTTCACACTCTGTAATCTCAAGCTCTACAAAATCAGGACCTTCTACTGCAAATACATTTCCTTCGTAGATAGAAATCTTACATGTCATGCCTTCCTTAACAAACTTCATAGCGTCACCAACTACGCTCTCATCGACAGGAATCATCTCGAATGTCTCCTGATCCATGAAGTAATACAGGTTACCATCTCTGTAAGAGTAATCCATATCCTTACGCTCGATATATGCAGAATCGAACTTTGCTGTAGGGTTGAAACTTGTCTCTCTGATTGCACCTGTGATAATATTCTTATACTTTGTACGAACGAATGCAGCACCCTTACCCGGCTTTACATGCTGAAACTCTATTACCTGACAAGGCTGACCATCACATACAAAAGTCACACCATTTCTGAAATCACTTGCTTCCATAATTATCCTCCTAAAATAACATATACATTCGAAATTAAATACATTCAGTATCTTTGTTATTCTAATATACCTAATAAAAATTTTCAATAACTTTTCCGGAATTTCTGAAATTTTTCATTAAAAACCTATAAAATCCCCTATTTTACCATTCGGTATGCATCCAATTATGCTGTTTTTTCGTATATTTTATATTCAATTTACATTTTTTGTATAATTTTCACAATTTGTTCACGGGAAATGGTTTGCCAAAATATTGAAATTATAGTATGCTAGTATATAAGTTATCGCAAACCGCGATAAACATATAGCATAAAATTCGCATATATCATATATGTGCAATTATCAGACTGTGTCATTGTCTATCAGCATGTACTTATTGCATTGTTACATTTGCTGGTTTCAGCGTCTGCAATGCATCATTAACAAATCAGATAAGGAAGTGAATATATGAATCAACAGGAATTTTCAGCAGTCACACCGGAGTTCGAGCGTTTGGCAAAATTATGTGAAAGCCACGATGTGATTGATCCCGAATTGTATACAAAATATCAGGTAAAGCGCGGGTTGCGTGATTTAGATGGTAAAGGAGTTCTGACAGGCCTTACAGAGATCTCCACAATCATCTCCTCCGAGGAGGTAAACGGTGTCACCATACCAATCGACGGCCAGCTCTACTACCGGGGAATTAACATTTATGATCTGGTCAGAGGCTTTACTTCCGAGAAACGTTTTGGTTTTGAAGAAACTGTCTATCTTCTGCTCTTCGGTGAGCTGCCGAACAAAAAAGAGCTTGCAGATTTCAACACGCTGCTCGGTTCCTACCGGAAGCTGCCACATTATTTTGCAAGAGACATTATATTAAAAACACCGACACCCGATATCATGAATGCTCTTGCGAAAAATATCCTCACACTCAGTTCTTACGATACAAACGCCATGGATGTCAGCATTCCGAACGTCCTTCGTCAGAGCATTGAGCTGATTGCGAATTTCCCGGCGCTTGCTGTGTACTCGTATCAGGCATACCGCCACTACGAGCTTGGGAAGGGACTCTATATCCACAAGCCAAAGCCGGAGCTTTCCACTGCCGAGAATATTCTGCGCCTCCTGCGTCAGGATAAATCTTATACCGATACCGAGGCAAAGGTGCTCGACTTAGCGCTCGTACTCCATGCTGAGCATGGCGGTGGTAACAACTCCACATTTACAACACACGTTGTTACTTCCTCCGGTACGGATACCTATTCTTCGGTCGCCGCTTCTCTCTGTTCTTTAAAGGGGCCAAAGCACGGCGGCGCCAATGTCAAGGTAAAGCGTATGTTTGACGATCTGAAAGAGCACGTCCGTGACTGGGATGATAAAGATGAAATCCGCCAGTATCTGTGCGATATTCTGGACAAGAAAGCCTTCGACCGTTCCGGACTGATCTACGGAATGGGACATGCCGTATATTCCATCTCCGATCCACGTGCGAATGTATTCCAGACCTTTGTCGGAAAACTGTCTGAGGAAAAGCACAAGGAAAAAGAATATAAGCTTTATATGGATGTCGCTGAGATTGCGAAGGAAGTCATCGCAGACAAGCGCAAGATCTATAAAGGTGTAAGCCCGAATGTCGATTTCTACAGCGGTTTCGTATACACCATGCTTGATCTGCCGGAAGAACTCTTTACACCGATGTTCGCAGTCGCCCGTATCGCCGGCTGGAGCGCCCACCGTATTGAGGAGCTCATCAACGTAAACAAGATCATCCGCCCGGCTTACAAATCGATCGCGGAAAACCGTGCATATACACCGATTGCAGATCGGTAAGAAATTATCGAACCAGAATCTAATCAGGAAAATGGTAAAGGGGAACGATTTCTCGTTCCCCTTTTTCAAGTTCTAATATTATATTTCTATAATCCTCGTTCTTTAAGTTTTGACACAAGTTGCACATAGAATTCCCGTACATCAAATCCCGGAATATCCTCGCGGTTCAAGTCGATCACATCTCCGTGTGAAATTCCCCGCTTGCCCTTTACAGTCAGGAACTGGTAATCTTCTCCCCACGCAAAAGACTTCTCTCCAACCAGACCATCATTCGGTCCGTCAAACCGTTTAACAAGCAGATACGACAGATTGAGCGGGAATCGTCCGGATGATGGACGATTCAATTTCGAGCCAAAAGACTGGTAATAAATCCCCGGTGCATCCTTTGCCTCTTCATTAAATTCCGCACAGTTTGTAGAGGTGAGATCATGGACGGCTGCCATGAAATCCGGATTCGTATCTCCAAGCTTTTCCGCCCCTGCATTGTATGCTTTTTCAATCGCCTTTTGCTGTGCCTCCGGGATATTCTCTAATAAGTAATCAGCAAATTCACAGCCTCTGTGTGGCGTGTTGATTGTCGTAAGTGACGCAATATAATCTCTTGCGGAAGTAAGTGCGATTGCCGCTCTCGTATCAAGTCCGCCCTTGGAGTGCGCGACTACATTTACCTTCTCACATCCGGTTTCCTCGACGATCTGTCTGATACGTGTCTCTAATTCTTTCGCGCTATCCCGAACAGCCGCGGCACTGTTATGGTTTCCATAATAGATCTTTGCACCATTTTCCATAAGCTCCGCCGGTATTCTGCCCCAGTAATTTAAGTGTTCAAAATCGCGGAAGAACACACCATGCACCATAAGAATCGGATACTTTGTCTTACATATCTGCGCGTCTGCCCGCGCAGCATTTCGCTTTGCACGCAGCTTCTCGAACTTCACTTCCCGTCTTACCGTCCGAATAATGATATGCAGCATCACCAGATGCGCAATCGGGATCCAACCACATATAAGCCCCAGCACGCGCCAGCGGATTCCCAGCTGTTGTGATGTCAGATACACGCTGATCATTCCAATCCAAAATATCGTAATCTCGACCAGGAATATAATACACAGACGGATCAGCCAATATTTTTTCTCTACAGTAATTCCTGCCGGGCCATTCGCAAACCATTGCTCATAGAATCCGCAAAACCCAAGAATCAGATAGATGGCTGCAAACAATGTTGTCACATAAAATATCTGCAGCATGTTTTTACCGAAATTACATATCTTCAATTTTCCTGTCATTATTTTCTCCTATCGGCATCTACCCTTGCAGTCCTGCTGACTGACGGATCATATCCTCAACAACAATATCATAAATCTCGCCAACTGTGCTACAATACTCCAGCACCTTCCAAGGCTCATTCGTATGAAAATGAATCTTCACCAGATCCTCGTCTCCAGCCGCGATCAAGCTGTTTCCCTCGATATGATCCGTGATATAATCTGCGATTTCATCCTCATCCAAATCCTTATCTCTCCGGTCGATCAGCAACTGCGTATCATACCGATATGCAAACTGATCATCTTCTGCATCAATTGAATTCATTCCCATATTCGTTTCCTCCATCTTCAATCTTTACTCTGCTTCCGTTATTTCCTTCGTAAACACATGTATTCTCCAATTCCAGCGTAGCCGCTCCTAGTTCAGCAATAACCAGCTTGCAGTGTTATCTGCGTCGCTCCAGCTTCGCTGCACGCGTCATGTAACTTACATTGTTCACAAGCAGAATCATACATACATATACAAATCCCATAATATCTGTCTTAAACAAAAATGTAAAGATAAATATGACAATACACAAGATCAGGCATACCACATTTGTGCTCAAAAATGCCTGATACCCTGCACGGTACACAATCAACCGTTCTGCTTCATCACAAGAACTCATCCACACCTTATGAAACTGGAAGTCTAATGCATTTCCACGTTTTTCCGGATTTAACTTTTTCTCAATATCAACAGTAAGTTTCGGAATCAGAATCTCAATTGCCATCGTTATCACGAACAACGCAACAGCAATCACCCACATCGCGGACTGATATCCGCTCACTTTTCCATATCCTTTTTCTACATCATATAAGAAGCAGAAAAACAGACAAAGCTCTATAATCGAAAAAATGTTTGACATGATCATCGGTACATTCAACTTATCCTCCAATGTATCCCACAGATCATCATTTTCACGATCTTTCTGTAACTGTTTATATAATGCACTACATCTTGTATACGCGATTACCGGAAGCAAGCATCCAAGAAACGATACAACCGCGAAAAGTATCGGAATCGCATCAAACGCAAATGCTCGGATTGCTGTAACAACCGCGTCGAAACTCTGCGTCTTTTCTACCTTTCCCATGATTTTACCTACAATATATCCCGCCAGAAAACAAATTGCCAACGCGGAAATCAAAATGATTAATGCCTTTTTTGTTGATTTTTCCTTCGTTTTCTTATCTTTACTCATCTTCCGCACCCTCCGTATATTCAAAGATATCTTCCACAGTCACGCCGCATGCTTTTGCAAGCTTCAACGCTAATGTGACCGACGGCGAATAATCGCCACGTTCAATCTGACTGATTGTCTGGCGCGATGTCTGCACCAAAGCACCCATCTCCTGCTGATTGACTCCGAGCTTCGACCGGTATTCCTTCAAATGATTATTCAGTGGCATCGTGATTCTCCTCTCCACCATGATATTTCGGATTCACAAACACAAAGGTTTCCCACACCTTTTTATTTTTCACTCCTCCAAAAATCATGTTTCCGTACAGATTTGAAAATATCACTGCATAGCAGATTCCAAAAGCAATATTATCCATTGCCATCCAGCCAACAGTGAACCCGACAACAGCCCCAAGAAGATATCCGAATGTAACATTCTTTTTCTCCTTTGGATCCATATTCTTCTTGTAAACAAGTTCATCTCCCCACTCGATTCCAGCCCAGAATCCGTCGCTCATACAGCCTTTCATGTAGTTGCGGATCATATCCTCAATCTTATTTTTCTGGTCGGACAACGTATCCGGCAGATACCATAAAATAAGCTTCATCGCAGCTTTGCTATCTTCAAAAATCTCTTTCAATTTCCTGACAGCTTCCTGACTCTCCATCCGCCGTTCACCTGCCATAGCTTCTGTCTCTCCGGCTTCTATAAAATAATCCTCAATCCTCTCAAACACATATATTCCGACCAGTTTTTTCTCCTGATAAATGCCGCACACCTTTCCGTTACTTACCAGTGCCTTGTCTACAGCTTTTTTTATATTCTCACTGGATGCCTCAATCGGTACTGCCTCGCCCACATGGGCGCCCAGCTGGAAATCCTCTCTATCCACACGCTTACCCTTGATCGTATAGATTTTCAGCTTCTTATCCGCTTTTACAGTTCCAATCTCCATATCACACACTCCATTCTTCCGCGCCCTTACATAATTGCATTGCCCGGTTATTTATACTCACTCTTTTTATACTTGACAACTATTCTTGTCATTTGTGCACGATCTATATATAGCATATGACAAGTTTTCTTGTCAATATATTTTGACAACTTTCTCTGTCATTTTTTCGTTTGCTTTCCTCTACCCCGGGTGTCACCACATCGTGGGTTTTTCCGCTCGCATTCCACTCCTCACGCCCAGTTTTCTCTCCGTCACCTGCCTATTAGTTTCCGGTTTGGGTTGTCTCACTTGCTTTTCTCTCCCCAAACCCACGCCATGGGTTTTTCCTCTCGTTTCTTACCCCACACGCCCAGTTTTCTCTCCTCCACCTGCCTATTAGCTTCTAGTTTGGGGTTTCTCGCTTACTTTTCTCTTTCTACGCCCACAACGTGGTTTTTTCCGCTCATATCCTTCTCCTCACGCCCAGTTTTCTCTCCGCTCCCCATCAATCAGCTTCCGGGGTGGGTTTTCACGCTTGTTTTTCTCTTCCTGCACCCACGACGTGGGTTTTCTCGCTTGCAAACACCCGCGCACACCAATTTAATAAAATGTATCTAACCATGCGGTCAACTCATATATAATATGTTTGGAATTTAGAAGTTCTTGATGTTCTGTTTGATACACAGCAATACCTGAACACGATGTTCAGGTAAGCCGCCACTGAGCCATGGACGGCGAATTGGCGGCGGTTGCGTGCATGTTTATTACCTATATCAGAACATCTTAGAACTTCTTAATTTCAATACATCATATATGAGTTGACCACATGGCTAGATACAAAATTAACAGGATGCGCGGGGATTCGCTCATAAAAAAACGCCATGCAATTGGGAATCCCAAACGCATGGCGTTTCATAAACTCTAAACTTATTCTGCTTTTCCGATTGAAAGGAATCCATTGTCGTTCGACTGAAGCAGGAACGAAAGTCCAATCTTCTTCTTTGCTTCCTCGGTTGCAACATAGATCTCGCCAGTCTCAACCAGAGACTTCGCAATCTCAAGCACCTTATCCTTGAACATCATCATCTCACGACGATCTCTGGAGCTCAGTTTGAACAGATACTGGTTCTTTGAACTGATCAACAGGATACTGTAAGAATGTACGTTGTTCTTTGTCTCACGCATACCGGAACCGATCATACGGGAGTTCGCAATGATAATCTCTGCATTCTCATCCGGCAGGTACTCAGACAGGATCAGCTTGTAAATCTTCAGGTAATCTTCCTCCTGATCTGCACTGACTGGCATCTCAGCAACTGCAAATTCTACAACAGAATCTGCAAGTTTGATCGTACCACCCTCGTCGTTGATCACGGCTGTACTCTCCTTCGGAACGCACAGACGGAAGAACTTGTTCTCGATCACCTTCTGTCCACTCGTTGGCTGCTTGATAACAAGGTCTGTATACTTCTTCTCCAACATATTCATAGAGATAATCGCGCTGTCATCACCGGTCTCCGCAATCTCACACAACTCACGATACAAGTCTACGATATTCGGTGTGATATACGCTACCATCTCAACAATCTTCTTCACGGCAGGGACATATGCCTGTTTAGCACTCTGCATATAAAACTCGATCTGCTTGCTCATATCGCTTGTCTTGCCAGCCTTATACTCGATGACCTTGAACAGGTTGTCCTTATCGAAGTCCTCATATCCATTGTCGTAAGCTTTCTCAAAGTACTTGATACTCTTGATCTCGCCACGATAATTCTCATCTGCCTCCTGCTGCTGGTAGATCTTACCAAGCTCATAAGCAGCCTGATAGCTTCCCAGTCCAAGGGCTTCCAAAAATGCTTTCTCAATCTCATACGAATTTGCAATGTAGAACACCTGACTCTGCTTGTACAAGGCAACCTTCAAAGCTGCCTGTCCGCTTCCGGCTTCTACGGAACGCTCCCATGTCTCCACAGAACGCTGCAAATCCTCGTTGCCAAGCTCCTGAATATCCTTGATATAAGCTTCTGCTTCCAGAATACCATTTGCCTGCGCTTCCTTGAAATACTCTAACGCCTTGATACCATCACGCTTCGTACGAAGTACACCATAGTAATAAAAACGTCCGAGATAGAATGCAACCCGTCGATGACCGAGACGATGTGCGGTCTCGTACCAGTTGAGTGCCTTCATGTAATCCTTCATCTTCTGATCGTAAATGTTACCAAGCAGGAATGCCAGATCCGGATCTTTCGTCGCATCAAACAACTGCTTTGCGTAACTGATCGTCTTCTCGAGATCCTTATACGGTGAATCATCATCGTAATACAGCTCGATCAACAGATAACTTGCCTTAATACTACCAAGCTTCAATGCCTGCTTTGCAGCCGCCATCGCGCCCTCGTAGTCCTCTAAGTAATAGCAGTACAATGCCTCACTATAATACTGGTTATCCTTACGGTTCAAGCTCTGGTCACTAACCAGGGTTGGATCAACGAATGCGAACGAGTTCGCTGTCTCGAAAATGATCTCCTCGTACTGCTCGATGATCTCCATGGATGCACATACAAAACGCATACATGCAAGACGCTTACCCTGATAGAACGCAAAGGTTACAATACCCTTTTCCATCTCCTTGTGGTAGAACGTTGTGCAGATACCATCTGCATATTCTGTGATGTATGCTTTCAACTGTAATTCCTCGTCAAATGCATCGTTGCAATAACGAAGATAATTCTCCAATGTCTTTTTGGAATCTCTTGGAATACTGTCATAGCTTACATACATCGCAAAATCCTTGTAAGTAAGGCTTGGTGCATAATATTCCTCGTCCGTATCGCTGTTGATGGTCTTTACCCAGTCCTTAGGAAGCTTGTGGATATAACCATCAATCTGGTTATGTACATAGGTGTACTGATACTGCAAACGTGCCGGATCGATTGCTTTATACTTTGGTTCCTTGCCTTTCGCACGTCTTGCCTCTGCAATCTCTGTATACAGTTTGTCCTTCTCTTCGAACTCAATACTGTCTGTATGCTGACTTGCATAATCGACACGGTCATACGCAGCCTTTGCTTTCGTATCTCCCATATCTGCAAGCTTCTTGTACCACGACATTGCCTTCTCGTAATCCACCGGTACGACAAAATCACTCTTGTTTCCATACTGATCGATACGATTTAGACCATTCTCATAGATACTACCGAGATTCATGTACGCTGCCTTGATACCACACTCCGTTGCCTTCTCAAAGAATGTAATCGCCTTTGAGAAATTCTGAATATCCAACAACATCTGTGCGAGCTTGTAGATCATCTCGCCATCCTTACTCAAATTCGTATATTTCTCATAGTACTGTGTCGCCTTATTCAAATCCACATCGACAATACAGTTGCTATACTTTCCGGTCTCATACAGCTCCCCTAATATTTTCAAGGCATCCGTACCGAAATTCTTATAATTCGGATCCATGATTGCAATATCTACAATCTTTTCGAATATCTCTACGGCGTCCTCGGCATTTCCATTTTCCATCAGGTTGATTGCCTTATCATATTGAAGTTCTACGTTGCTCTTGGCTGACTTTTTCTTGCCGCCAAGACCGGACAAAAACGGAATCTTGCTAAAAAAACTGCTAAGCTTTCCCATCTGATATCCTCCTTTGTGGTCTTTCCCCCTGCATAATTATTTATATAATAACATAGTTAAAATTCTTATGCAACAAAGACTACTTGACAGATTCAATATAATTTTTCATTTCCTCGACAGCAACCTCCTCATCCGGTCCATTGGCTTCGATTTCAAGCGCATCCCCGTTACCGAATCCAAGGCTCATCATTCCCATGATGCTTTTCGCATTGATTCTCCGGTTCTGAGAATTGATTGTAATTTTACTCTCATACTTGCTTGCAATCTGCACGAGAACGGCCACCGGTCTTGCCTCTGCATCTGCTGGTAAATTCACAACGACTGTCTTACTGATCATTTTGGTTCCTCCTTAGCTCATTGGCTATATCACTTATTTTTTTCAATCTATGATTGACTCCGGATTTTCCAAGCGGTGGATTTAATTTCTTACCAAGCTCCACTAGACTCGTATCCGGTTCTTCCATACGCAGACTTGCGATCTCCCGCAAACGCTCTGGAAGATATTTTAATCCCTTTGTCTGTTCAATATACGTGATGTCTTCCATCTGCTTGACGGCAGCACTCACAACCTTGTTTAAGTTCGCAGTCTCACAATTTACACGCCGGTTGACGGAATTGCGCATGTCTTTTAAAATGCGTATATTTTCCATATCCATCAGGGACACATGCGCCCCCATGATATTTAACAGATCAACGATCATTGATCCATCCTTGATGTAAACCACATAATATTTTTTGCGCTGGATCTGCTTCGGTTCGATTGAAAAATCACGAATCAGTCTGGCTAACATATCCGCCTGTTCCGCATGGTCACAGACGATCTCGAAATGATACCCCTTCTCCGGATCAGTCAGGGAGCCAGTTGCCAGAAATGCCCCGCGGATAAATGCCTGCTTACAGCAATTCCGTTCTACCAGAATCGGATTCACCGAAAGATAATCTCCATGATCCGTCAGCTTTAACATCTGTCTGCCCTCTGGTGTGTTAATATCCACATCCAGAAGTGCAGTAAGCTTCGTGATTTTCTCCTGTAAGATCGTGTTTTCCCCGCGCATCGTCCAGACACCATCCCGGTATTCACCGGACATTGCAATCATAGCAGCAAGCTCTGCCATCCGGCAATGTCTGCCTGTGCTGATATGGGAAAGCAGTTCCGCTTTCACCTTTGATGAAAACGACATACCTACTCCCCTTTCACAATACGGTCTTTGCCAATATCTCTATGATACAGACGTACCGTATACGGAAGCTTCTCCAATGTCTCGTACAGTGCATTTGCCACTGTCACAGAGCGGTGTTTTCCTCCGGTACATCCCACGGAAATCACTAACTGATTTTTACCCTCTTTCAGATAATTGGGAATCAGAAACTCCAGCATATCTGTGAGCTTCTCCATAAATGCCGGATATTCTTTGCAATCCTTCACCATATCAGAGACTGGTTTATCATTTCCTGTCTGCGGGCGAAGCTCCGGAACATAATATGGATTCGGCAAAAAACGTACGTCAAATACAAGGTCGGAATCTCTCGGGATTCCATACTTGAATCCAAAGGACATCACAGTCACAATAATGTTATTATACTGTTTGCCCTCCACAAATATCTTCTCAATCTCATGCTTTAACTCTCTTGTAAGCAGATTGCTCGTATCGATAATATAATCCGCACGCTGGCGCAAAAACTCGATCTTCTCGCGTTCCTTGACGATGCCTTCGTTGATCCTGCCATGCTTGGACAGCGGATGCGCTCTTCGTGTCTCCTTATATCGCTTTACAAGCACCGGTTCATTGGCATCAAGGAAAAGAATCTCGTAAGTAAAGTTACGCTTTTTCAAAGTCTCCAGACACACGGACATCTCACCGAGTGCCTGCCCGCTTCGGATATCCACACCGATAGCGACATTGTCGACCTCAAGCTTATCATCATGCGCAATCTCTGCGAATTTTTCAATTAACATGACCGGAAGGTTATCAACGCAGAAGAACCCCATATCTTCTAACATCTTCAACACCGTTGATTTTCCTGCTCCGCTCATTCCTGTTACAATTACAAATCTCATCGGATTATTCTTACCTCCGGTTCCAACATCACACCGTACTTCTCATTTACAACTTCCTGCACATGCTGCATCACTGCCAGCACATCTGCACTGCTTGCCTGTTCCACATTCACAACAAACCCACAATGCTTCTCCGATACCATCGCACCGCCGACCCGGTATCCACGCAATCCACTGTCATCAATCAGCTTCGCTGCAAAATACCCTTCCGGACGTTTAAACGTCGATCCTGCACTCGGATATTCGAGCGGCTGTTTACTTCGTCTCGCCTCCGCCAGTTCATTCATCCGGTCAAGAATTGCTGTCTTATCTCCGTGTTCCAGTGTCAATCCGACACCAACCACGATTTTATCTGCATCGATGATGCTATGGCGATAAGCAAACTCCATCTCATCACAAGCATAGCTTCGAAGTGTGCCATCCATCGACAGCACCTCCACATACGATACGATATCCTTCATCTCACCACCATAGGCGCCTGCATTCATCACAATCGCGCCACCGATGCTTCCCGGTATACCTGCAGCGAACTCCATGCCTGTAAGTCCCGCCTCATATGCCAGATTCGCCACGCGCGCCAGAATCGCTCCTGCCTGCGCATACACGGAAGTCCCATCCACCCGGATTTCACTCATGGCACTGCCAATCTGGATAATCAAGCCATCATATCCGGCGTCTGTAAACAGGACATTACTTCCATTTCCAAGTACACAATAATCAAGCTTGTGTTCCTTGCAATACGCGATCAATGTCTGGATTTCAGCCGTATTTTTCGGCATTGCAAAATACTTTGCCGCCCCGCCAATGCGAAATGTCGTATGCTTGCACATCGGCTCCTGCTCCAATATTTTAATCTCTTCTATCTTCAAACTCATACGTTCCTCACAAAAATAAACATAAAAAAGCCCATAAGCTCTGCTTTATCATAGCTTATGGGCAAAATTTATTCAATGTGTAAATATATAGAAAAATACTAAGGAAAACTGCTTCCCTTCGTCATTTTCACGATTAGGCATCACTAATCGTTCATAATCGCACAGGCTCCACCATACATACCGGCATCATTTCCAAGTGTTGCAAGTGTGAACTTCGTGTTCTTGCATGCGTGGAATGCATACTCCTTGAAATATTTCTCTGTTGTATCTGTGATGATCGTACCTGCCTTGGATACACCGCCACCAATAACAAAAACCTCTGGATCAACCACACATGCGATCTGTGCCAATGCTTTGCCAAGGCACTTTCCATGTCTGTCTACGATCTCAGCTGCAAGCTCATCGCCCTGCTTTGCTGCATCGAACACTTCCTTTGCAGATACATACTGTACGTTGCGAAGTGCAGATGGACGATCCGTTGTGTTGAGCAATGTATTTGCCATTCTTACGATACCAGTTGCAGATGTGTACTGCTCCAGACAGCCCTTTCTGCCACATCCGCAAACCTCTGTCTCATCATCGTTCACCTGAATATGTCCGATCTCACCGCCAGCACCATTCACACCGGAAAGCATCTTTCCGCCTAAGATGATACCGCCGCCAACACCGGTTCCAAGTGTTACCATAACGATGTTACTGAAGCCTTTTCCACCGCCCTGCCACATCTCGCCGAGCGCTGCCATATTTGCATCGTTACCAACCTTGACTGGAAGTCCGATAATCTTGGATAACTCATCTGCTGCATTGAAGATTCCCCATCCAAGGTTTACACAACGGAGAACGGTTCCATCTGCCTTGACTGGTCCCGGAACACCCATTCCGATACCCTTTACTTCGCTCTTGTCAATCTGCTTTTCTGCAAGCTTATCCTCGATGGATGCTGCGATATCGCCTAAGATATACTTTCCGCCCTCATCGGTGCGTGTTGTGATCTCCCACTTGTCAACCATCGTTCCTTCTGCTGTGAAAAGTCCGATCTTAACTGTTGTTCCTCCGATATCTACACCAAATACATACTTTGCCATCTTCCTCTATATCCTCCTTATTTCTCTTAGACATTATGTGAATTTTTCGCTATATTCTGTGTTACACGGTTATACAATTCCTGAGCCGCATTGTATCCCATCTTCTTCTGTCTGTGGTTGACAGCTGCGGCCTCTACGATAACCGCAATATTTCGTCCCGGTCGAATCGGAATCGAATGACTGACGATCTTATTTCCGAGAATCTCTGTATACTGATCCTCCAGTCCCAGACGGTCATAGTTCGCATCCTTATCCCACTCTTCCAGATTCACGATCAGGTCGATGCTCTGTGTATGCTTGACACACTCTACACCGAACATACTCTTGACATCGATAATTCCGATTCCTCGAAGCTCGATAAAATGTCTCGTAATATCCGGAGCCGTACCGATCAGCGTCTCATCCGAAACCTTCTTGATCTCTACAACATCATCCGATACAAGACGATGTCCACGCCGAATCATCTCCAGAGCCGCCTCACTCTTACCAAGGCCACTGTCTCCGGTAATCATGACACCCTCACCATATACGTCCAGCAAAACCGCATGAATGGAAATACGCGGTGCAAGCTCCACATGCAGCCACTTTACAACCTCATGCACGAAGTCAGACGTCGTCTCGGAAGTATCAGTCAGAATTGGGATTCCACATCGTTTTCCGGTCTCGATGATATAATCATATGGCTTGATATTACGGCAGAAGATCAGACACGGAATCTTGAATGCAAATAACTTCTCAAATATCTGGATATTCTCTTCCTCTGTATGCATATTCGAAATATACGCAAACTCTACATTTCCACATATCTGAATACGTGCGGAATCAAAATGTTCAAAAAAGCCCGCCAGCTGGACTGCCGGACGGTTCATATTTGGATCTTTGATCAATATATGATCGGTATCAATTTCAGGCGTATGATTGATCAGATTCATCTTTTGAATCAATTGTGTCACACTTACGCTATATTCTTCTTCCATGCCCTCTTACGTCTCCTTACTTATTTTGAAAAAATGGGCTGTCGCAGACGCAACAGCCCTTTGCTATTTTACTCTTCATCCTCAGACTCAGACGCTACTTCCTGATACTTCTCAAGAATGAGACTCTGGATTTTGTCTCTTGTCTCAGAATTGATCGGATGTGCAATATCCCGATATTCACCATCCGACGCCTTTCGACTCGGCATCGCGATAAACAATCCCTTCTCTCCTTCAATTACCTTGATATCATGTACTACAAATACATCATCAATTGTAATCGAAACAACTGCGCGCATCTTGCCTTCTTTTGTAACCTTACGTACCCTTACATCTGTGATTTGCATATTAGTCCCCCTTTTACGCAACTCTTTTTGTGAAATTATAATGCGTATCTAAAATTCTTCTCAACGATGACCTTAATCTCGTTTGGATCTCCTGTATGTACTGTATTTGCACGAAGTGTATCACGGCTCTCCACGATACAGTTCTCAATATAACAGTTATCCCCGATATGTACATCATTCAGAATAATAGAATTCTTGATGACACAGTTATTACCGATATAAACTTTTTTGAAAAGAACGGAATCCTCTACCGTACCATTGATGATGCTTCCGCTTGCGATCAGGCTGTTGCTGACAGCTGCATCTCCATTGTATTTTGCTGGTGGTAAATCCTCCACCTTGGAATATACATCCGGATGCTGACGGAAGAAGTAATCACGAATATCCTTCTTCAGGAAATCCATATTGGTCTTGAAGTAAGAATCAATCGTACCGATATTTCTCCAGTAAGAATCCAGCTTATATGCATAAATCTTCTTTACGTTCTTGTAACGAACAAGAATGTCATTTACAAAATCGCTTCTGCCTTCTGCAGCACATGCCTCCAGCAACTCAATCAACTGACGACGTCTTACAACATATACACCGATGGATGCTGTATTTGTCTCTGCCACGATTGGCTTCTCCTCAAAGCTGATTACACGATTATCATCTGCAAGCTTTACAACACCGAAACGGTTGATATCATCCTCGCCCGGCTGGATATCCTTACATACAACTGTGATATCTGCACCTGTTGCGATATGCTCTTCCAGTACCTTATTATAATCCAGCTTGTACACTGCATCACCACTGGCAATAACTACATATGGCTCATGCGCTGATTTCAGGAAACTGATATTCTGATACAACGCATCTGCAGTTCCCTTGTACCAATAGCTGTTTGTCGCTGTGATTGTTGGTGTAAACAGATAAAGTCCACCCTGTTTTCTACCGAAATCCCACCACTTGGAAGAATTCAAATGCTCGTTCAACGAACGTGAATTATACTGTGTATAAACAGCTACCTTCTGGATATGGGAGTTTGTCATGTTGGAAAGTGTGAAATCGATTGCACGATAGCTTCCCACGATTGGCATAGCTGCAACTGCTCTCTTTGCAGACAGCTCTCCCATTCTGCTGCTATTTCCACCTGCTAAAATAATACCGATTGCTCTCATTCTACTCACCTGCCTTTATAATACTAGACCCACTCTTTAACAATCCATCCGGATATTCGTCAATGGTTGTCTCACCAAAGATGGCAACGTTCTTACCAATCTTAACGCCTGCCGGAATTACGGAATTCTCTCCGATTGTTACAAGACCATATGAGTAGATATGTGGTGCAAGTTCATTTGGAACTTCCTCGCCGACACCAAGTTCTGCGTTGTCTCCAATATGAACACCCTCTGCGATAATTGCCTTGTCCATAACGACACCGTCACCAATCACTACACCATTCATAATAATGGAATTCTTGATTACAGCGCCCTTTCCGATCGTAACGCCGGAACCGATAACGGAATGCTGTACAGTACCGTAAACTTCCGTTGCCTCACCAACGATACTCTCTGTCACAGATCCTTCCGGATCAATGTACTGTGGTGGAAGCTGATCGCTCTTTGTGTAAATTCTCCAGAACTCCTCGTAGAGATTGAACTCTGGAATAATATCAACGAGCTCCATATTTGCTTCCCAGTAAGAACCAAGTGTTCCTACATCCTTCCAATAGCCCTTGTACTCGTAAGCACAGATCTTACTTCCACGCTCATGGCAGTATGGAATGATATGCTTACCAAAGTCACAGGATGGCTGATCTTTCAGTGCTGTCAAAGCCTCACGAAGCACCTTCCAGTTAAATATGTAAATACCCATAGACGCTTTGTTGCTGCGTGGATGCTCCGGTTTTTCTTCAAACTCCTGAATACATCCGGTATCGTCTGTGATAACAACACCGAAACGGCTTGCTTCCTCCATTGGTACCTGATAGGTTGCCAATGTGATATCGGCCTTGCTTGTCTTGTGATAGTCAAGCATCGCCTCATAATCCATCTTATAGATATGATCTCCGGAGAGAATCAGTACATAGTCTGGATTGTAGTAGTCAATATACTCAAGATTCTGATAGATTGCGTTCGCAGTACCTGTATACCACTGGCTGTTTGCACTCTTCTCGTATGGAGGAAGTACGGTTACACCACCAATACTTCGATCCAGATCCCATGGGATACCGATACCGATGTGCTGATTGAGCCGGAGTGGTCTATACTGTGTCAACACGCCGACAGTATCAACCCCCGAATTAATACAGTTGCTGAGTGGGAAATCGATAATCTTATATTTTCCACCAAATGCAACCGCCGGCTTAGCAAGCTTAGAAGTCAAAACGCCCAGACGACTCCCCTGTCCGCCTGCTAAAAGCATAGCTATCATTTCTTTTTTAATCATAATGTCACCCCTTTTAGCATAATATGTTTGTATTATAGCATTAAACCTAAAAAAGTGAAACACTTTTAGGCAATTTTTATAATTTTTTCTTAAAAAAGCTCATTGGAATGGTAAATAATACTAAATTTTACATTTTTTTACACATTCATCGTCTCTGCAACACGTTTCATCGCCTTTAAGAACGGTAAAAAGTCCACCTCCAGAGACGCTGCAAGCTTGATATCATCCTTTTCCTGCAGCACTTTGCCGAGGCGTCCGACTGCGGACGCCATCCTGCCTTTGTCAATTCTTTGTTCATCCCGGTTAATCAGATCCTCACAGTTATTAAACACTTCGATCTCCCAGTTGATTCCCTGAATCACCAGATTGAACAGCTCGTCCGTATCGGACTGCCGGTTGTGTCTGAGTTCTGCAATCAGTGTCTCCGTTCCGGGAATGATAGTTGCACTGTAGTTGTATAGCTCCTTTAGTAAATCCTGTTGTGCAGATGCCTTATCACTCATTCAAAACTTCCTCCTGTCTACGACTCACTATTTTTCGTCACAATCTCTGTCAGGGAAGACGCAAGCCCTGCAATACCGGAAATCTCACTCGGAATAATCAGCTTCGTTGCTTTTCCGTCTGCTGCCTTGGCAAATGCCTCAAGACTCTTCAATGTAAGAACCGCCTGATCTGGTGCAGCTTCATTCAGGAACTTGATACCATCTGCGTTTGCCTGCTGTACTTTCAGGATTGCTTCTGCCTCACCTTCGGCACGGCGGATGGTTGCTTCCTTTGTCGCCTCTGCACGCAGAATTGCGGACTGCTTTTCTGCCTCTGCGGAAAGAATCAGAGACTCCTTCTGTCCTTCTGCGCGAAGAATTGCGGACTTCTTCTCACCTTCTGCAATCAGGATCTGTTCACGTCTCTCACGCTCTGCCTTCATCTGTTTTTCCATCGCATCCTGAATAGCTGCCGGTGGAATGATATTCTTCAGCTCGACACGGTTGACCTTGATACCCCAAGGATCTGTCGCCTCGTCCAAAGTCGCACGCATCTTTGTATTGATCGTCTCTCTCGATGTCAGAGTCTGGTCAAGTTCCAGCTCACCAATGATATTTCGAAGCGTTGTTGCTGTCAGATTTTCAATCGCCATGATTGGCTTTTCCACACCATATGCAAACAACTTCGGATCTGTGATCTGGAAGAATACGACTGTATCAATCCGCATCGTAACATTATCTTTTGTGATTACCGGCTGTGGTGCAAAATCAACAACCTGCTCTTTCATAGAAATGCGGTGTGCTACCTTATCAATCAAAGGCGTCTTCAAATGCAGACCTGCTGACCATGTCGTATTGTATGTTCCCAGACGCTCAATGACATATGCATGTGCCTGTGGTACAACACGTATAGAACTGCAAATCACTACAACAACCAAAATTACAAGAAAAATACCTAATATCTGTGCTCCATTCATCTTTCTGCCTCCCTTTTTCAATCAACTCTTCTATACTATCCTATGCCTGTGTGCTCTTCGTCACGATGAGCTTCACGCCGTCGATGCTCTGCACGAGAACCTTCTCTCCCGCAGCAATCTTCGAATCATCTGCGGAACGTGCAGACCATTCCATGCCCGAAAGCTTCACAACACCCTGTGCCTCCAGATTGTTGATCTCCTGCTTGACGATTCCTTCTTTTCCAATCAGACTGTCTACATTCGTCTTCTCCACATTCTTCATCAGATGCTTCGCCGCAAATGGCCGGGTAAACACAAAAAGCAACGTCGACACAACCGCAAACACAAGAAGTTGCACCAACCAGTGTACACCGGTCAGCGAGATCAGTCCTGCCACAAATGCACCGCCTGCGAACCATATGGACGTAAGTCCGAGTGTAATGATCTCAACCACGATCAGTATCACAGTTATAATCAGCCATATTGTTAAACCCATAGTAACCTCCTCCTGTTATTTTTCAGCAAAATACACATCTCCTATGTATTCCGCTCCGTCTTTTTTATTTTATCACACCGCGCATAAATCTTCCACAAAAAATAAAGAGAAATCCGTCAATTTTGCACAAATTTAACGGATTTCTCACATTGTTTTTTAATATGATGGTTTTCGACAGATTAATTCGACTGCATTGCACGCTTTGCACGCATACGAAGTGTTGGATCCAGAATCTTCTTACGGATACGGATGGACTTCGGTGTGATCTCCAGAAGCTCGTCAGTATCAATGAAATCCAGTGCCTGCTCCAGAGAAAGGATCTTTGGAGGTGTCAGCTTCAGCGCATCATCGGAACCGGATGCACGTGTATTCGTAAGCTGCTTCTTCTTGCAGACATTTACTTCGATATCCTCTGCCTTACCGCACTGTCCAACGACCATACCGCCGTAGACCTGCTCGCCCGGTCCGATAAAGAGTGTTCCACGCTCCTGTGCATTGAACAGACCATATGTGATACTCTCTCCTGACTCAAACGCGATCAGAGAACCCTGACTTCTGTAATTCATATCGCCCTTGTATGGCTGATAACCATCAAACATCGTATTGATGATACCATTTCCCTTGGTAGCGGTCATGAAATCACCACGGAAACCAATCAGTCCACGGGATGGAATTGAGAACTCCAGTCTCGTTGTACCATTTCCAGTTGGTGCCATACCCTGCAGCTCACCCTTACGCTGATTCAGCATATTGATAACGGTACCGGAGAATTCATCTGGCACATCAATGACTGCAATCTCGAACGGCTCTAACTTCTTGCCCTTCTCATCTTCCTTATAGATAACCTCTGCCTTACTTACTGCGAACTCATAGCCCTCACGACGCATGTTCTCGATCAATACAGACAGATGCAGCTCACCACGTCCAGATACCTTAAAGCTCTCAGTCGTGTCTGTCTCTTCCACACGCAGAGAAACATCAGTATTTAACTCACGGAACAGACGGTCACGCAGATGACGGGAAGTAACGAACTTTCCTTCCTTACCTGCGAGCGGTGAATCATTTACCATGAAATGCATGGCGATCGTAGGCTCAGAAATCTTCTGGAACGGAATTGGTTCCGGATCATCCGGTGAACAGATTGTATCACCGATGTGGATATCGGAAATACCAGAAATCGCTACGATCGAGCCGATGCCTGCCTCGTTCACTTCCACCTTGTTCAGACCTTCAAACTCATATAACTTACCAATCTTTACCTTGCGGTACTTGTCAGGCTCATGATGGTTTACGATGATTGCATCCTGATTCAGCTTGATCGTACCATTATCCACCTTACCTACACCGATACGGCCAACATACTCATTATAATCAATCGTACTGATCAGAATCTGTGTACCTGCATCTGGATCACCGGTTGGTGCCGGAATATATTTCAGGATCGTCTCGAACAATGGCTGCATATCTGTACCCGGTTCATCTGGTGAAAGGGATGCGATACCTGCCTTTGCGGATGCGTAAACAAATGGGCAGTCAAGCTGCTTCTCATTTGCATCAAGCTCTAATAAAAGCTCCAATACTTCCTCTTCTACTTCTGCCGGTCTTGCCTCCGGACGATCGATTTTATTGATACACACGATTACGTTCAGATCCAGTTCCAGTGCTTTTTTGAGCACGAACTTCGTCTGTGGCATCGCACCTTCAAATGCATCTACCACGAGGATAACGCCATTTACCATCTTTAAGACACGCTCTACCTCGCCACCGAAATCAGCATGGCCCGGCGTATCAATGATGTTGATCTTCGTATTCTTATAAGTAACTGCGGTGTTCTTAGAAAGGATTGTGATACCTCTCTCACGCTCGATGTCATTCGAATCCATGACACGCTCTGCGACTTCCTGATTGTCACGGAATACACCACTCTGCTTCAACAGTTCGTCCACGAGGGTTGTCTTACCATGATCGACATGGGCGATAATTGCTACGTTTCTTACATCTTCTCTTGTAATCTGCATATCTCTTTCCTCATCTCTATATACATACTCAACTACAACAAACTTAGGTATTTTAGCACATTCTTCCCTTACTTTCAATATTTTAGGCAAAAAAAGCTCCGGGGATTTCACTCCCCGAAGCCCTGTTTTTACTGCTTATTTTTTGATATATGCCTGTGCTTTCACACTTGTAATACCCTGATAGCTCATCGTTGGAGCCTTGCCGTTCTTCGGTACAAGCACGATCTGGATACCTTCCAGACGTTTTGCAAGTCCCGCGGTTCCTGCTGCTTCGCCGTTCTTTGCCCAGCCAAGCCAGCCAAAGCTCTGTGCATGTACACGGTAATATACATCGTAATGCTCTGCCATCTCGCCAGTCAGTGCAATACGGATCGCCTCAAGCCGCTTTGCCTCTCCACTTGTACCAGACATATCTCCATCGCGCCTCCAAGTATTTGGATTGTTTTCATTTCCCTGCCAGCCGTAGGTCTGTACATGGGTTGTGTAAACAATGCTTCCACTGTATGGCTTATTTGTAAGCTTGATATTGATACCTTCGAGTCTCTTTGCCTGTCCGGAAGTACCACTCATCTGTCCGTTATACTTCCATCCCTGCCATCCAAAGGTCTGTACGTGTGTGCGGTATGCAACGTTTACATTTGCCTCTCCAGCCACACTTGGATTTGTATTTGAAGTTGCCTGATTGCCAACCACTGGAGAAGAACCAGCCTTTGCAATATAACTCTTTGCCTGATGTACGCCAGATGCTGCGTTAACACCTGCGTAGTTGACACCCGGTACAGCTGCGCCCTTCTTCACTACCACAATCTGGATTCCTTCGAGTCTCTTTGCATAGCCTGCGGTTCCAGATGGTGCACCGTTCTTCGCCCAGCCAAGCCAGCCATATGACTGTGCATGCACTCTGTAATAAACATCGTACTTATCCTTATCTGCGCCTGTAAGCTGGATCTTGATTGCCTCTAATCGCTTTGCTTCACCCTCAGTTCCGTTCATCTCACCATTTGCGGACCAAGGCAACCAGCCGTAGCTCTGGCAATGGGTTGTGTACTGGATTCCAAGGTTGTCATTTCCGTAAACACGGATCTTGATGCCTTCCAGTCTCTTTGCCTTGCCACTTGTACCAGCCATCTTACCATTTACAAACCACTTGCTTGCATTGTTCTCGTCGCCCTGCCAGCCAAAGGTCTGTACATGGGTTGTGTAACGGATTGTCACATCCGGTATTACAACTGGTTCTGGCGTCGGTGTTGGTGCTGGAAGCTTTGCGATTGCTTCCTTTGCAAGAACGGTCTTGCAGACGGTACATTCCTTATGTCTGCTTCCCTCTGCATCGACGGTTGCTGTCTTATCTACGATCCAGTCGCTGGATGTGTGATCTTTCTTAGCGATTACTTCACCTGTTGCAAGCTTCGTGTCACAGTCCACACAATAAGTATCACCGGTATATCCTGCTTCTGTACAGCTTGCTTTCTTTGCGTTTCTGACTTCTGTTTTCTCATGCTTACAAACCTTCTTATCGCATATTACATAATCAGAGCAATGGCTAAGTACCAATGTAACCATTCCATCCTTTACTACAACACTGTCGATTGGCTCTAATACATTTGTCTCTTTGTTGATATGGTAGTAATAAACCGTAGTTCCATCAACATACTGGTCACCAACTGCGATTGTTACCTTCGTATTCTTTGGAAGTTCACCATCATGTGCAAATGCCACTACACACTTCGTTGCATCTGGATCGGTCAATTCTTCAACTACCTTCTGATTTCCATAACCTACTGCATCCTCAAATACTTCCAGCTTCGTGTTCACGCCGCCTGTAACCTCTGTTTCCTTCAGGGAATCTGCATCAAAGCTCCATGTATATTCTACCGTTCCGTCCGATGCTTTCTTGCTGATCTCCAATGAAACTTGTGCATCCTTCAAGCTGTTCAATACATCTGAAGATACGGTTGTCTGACTGTCATCTGTGTAAGATGCCTGAATGTTGCTGATCTGCTCCTTACCGTCATTATCCGAGTTATATTGTGATACAACATCAATACTCTTCTTGATTGCATCCTCTGAGATGCCACCCTTTTGTTCTACCTTGACTGTCGCATCCGCTACTTTTCCAGCCGTGTCCTTATCTTCTGCTATTATAATTAACGTGTCATCATCGGTTGTATCTACGGTCGTCTCAACCTTCTCACCATTCTCCGTTGTTTCTTTCTTTGATTCTAACGATGTCTTTGTCGTTGTTACAACAACACCGTCATTGTCCCCTTCTACCCACAAATAATAAGTCTGTTCTTCATTTGCAAGATTATTAAATGTCACACTTGACGTCTCATCTGCAATTGGTGCATCATCCAGATCACTATAGACGACAAGTCCTGCATTCTTCGTTGCTGTAATCTCTACCTTATTTTTTGCAGGAACCTTGAAGCTGTACAACTTACCCTTTACTTCTTTGTACTCTACATAACCTTCTTCATCCACATATGGTCGCATAACCGACAATACGCCATCTGTAGATGTCGTATAAGATTCTGGTAGTTCGAGTGCCCGATCCGTATATTCATCCAACGATACCGTGGATCTTTCAGTTTCAACTGTCAGCGCTCCATCCATATCACTATATGTACATACCATCAAATATACATCCACAGAACCCGCCAGATCATTTGTATACGTATACTCTGTTGTGTTAGATGAAATATCATAATTGGTACGATAATTTCCATCCTGATCGAATACCCAAGCTCTGGCATAGTATGTCTCAGAACCAAACTTAACGGTTGACCATGATTCCAATTCATATTTATACAGCTTTCCAGTTGTATCAACATAAGTATCCTCTATAATTCCTGTATACGGATTTTCGCTCTTGCATTTAAATACATACTGTTTCTGATTTTTACTTGTGATTGCATTTTTTCCCTCTTTGAGCGTTTCTGCTTCCTCTAAGCAAGAAGATACAGTTCGATCCTCTTTCACATCAGATAATGTAAGTTCAATCTCTGCATCTGGATTTTCACTATCCTGTGTAATCAAGATATATGTTTTTTCTCCATCTGCCAAATAATAATCCTTATCAAACTGCTCATCTTCAAACGCATATGTATTTACCAAGTATTTATCCTTATTAAATACAGTCACAGCCACATTGGAAACATCCTGTTTAGATGTCAGGCTTAAACTGTACATACCAGGCGCATCCAGATAATACAATTTCGCATGCTTATATTGGTAAACAGGAGATCCACCCATTCCGCTATAATACGTTGCGTTCTTCATATAGGATTGATCTGATTCACTATACCGATATGTTACTGTACTACCTTTTTCCAGTTTTTCTGCTGATTCAAACATCGCTGAGAGGGTTGTACCCTGTTTTACCGAAATCGTCTCTGTCTCATTATAGCTATACATCTTCTTCCAAATATAAAATGTTTTTTCGGTATCCGTTGTATTTTCGGCTGTTACGTCATAACCACCGTCCACATACGTCGTCATATTCTCCTCATATACATACAAGCAATTATCCTGCGACGTAAAAGTATAGGTTGTATACGCCGGCACTGTAACCTTCATAAGATTTCCAGAACCGACCTCCATACCATTACTTATCAGATAAACATATTCCTCATCAAGTTTCGGCAGTGTAATCGAACCTGTCTGTAGCATAGCATCTGTTACCAAAACTGCCTGCTTCTTTAACTGTGTGATCATAGGATACTTCTTCAATGACAGCTGTGCTGTAAGAAATGCTTCCTCTGCACAATTGATTGCTATGTAATAAATTCCCTCTGTAAACACACCTATTTCTGTCGTTGTATTGCCATAGGCATAAACGCTTCCCCATGAATGGTCTACATAGGCAGCATCGTCTGTACTGTACTTCAGCCAGCTAAAGCCTCCGAGTGTTCCATAATGGTCTCCAGTATAGCTTATCTGTATCCTATATGCTGTGTCTGCAGGCACTGTGATTTTGAGCCAGCGGCACTCTTTTTTTGTCTCCTCCTTGCTTCCAGACAAAGTATATGAAAGCTTTTGTTCAGACAGCTCTTGAAGTGTCACAGTATCTGCCAACGAAAGTTCTTTTACCTCTGCCTCCGCAATCGGAGTTGCAGCTGTCGGCACTTTAATCTCTCCAAATGTGACTTTGGAAAAACCAATCCGAGCCAATACATAATAGGTTTTCGCCGCACTACTGTTATTCTGAAGCGTGCCCTTAACCGGATTACCTTCATACCCATCATACGCACGTATATAATCCTTTGTATCAATTAACCTTGCATCATTCTCAGATATCTCATAGATATCAATTCTACCCATATCCGCCTCTATCACGCTTTCATACCCCGACGGAATCGTTATTTGATACAATTTCCCATAAAACACATTTCCACATTCATCCTTCATAATCTGCTTATCAGCATCCAATACTGTTTCGCTTGTTGCTGTTGTTATTTCCTGTGCTGCCGTACAAAGATCTTTCATTTCAGGAATTTCACCTTTTATGAAAATGCGTGCATCCTGCATATCGGTTGCTTCTGTACACTCTTGATTTGCTTTTTCATAGCTAAATTTAAAATAATAAGTCTTTCCGTTTTCCAAAATCGGACTAAGCACATCCGTCTTTGTTCCATAATACGCAACAGCCGTATTGCTTTGCTCTTGCATACGATTGTCTGCATCCAGTGTATAACTCTTCAGTGTAAGATATGTATTCTCGTCATCCCCCATATACGTTACACCAATCACATAACTTCCCTCATCCGGCACGGTGTACTGATATACATGTCCATTCCAAACGGCTTCTTCCCCACTCTGATCCGTATAATTTACAACCTGTGCATCCGTTGTAATGGTGTTTTCTCCTATCTGCAATATCGGCACCTCTGTATAAGAGATACTCTTTGTGTCTGTTATACCGGTTCCGGTCTCTTCCGCCCGTACAACCAGGTACTGGTTTGAAATCAACGGCAGCACCATACAGAGTGTCAGTATGACCGCAATCAACTTCTTGCAAACTTTCCATTTTTGCATACGCTTCTCTCCTCTCAGCTTTTTATTTTTGTTTCTGGTATTACCCATTGTTCGTATCATAGCATATAAAAATGGCATTTTTTACACTTATGCAAAATTGGCAAGGATTTATGCAAAATTGGTATTTTTTACAGATTCTTTGCCATATAGCCAGAAACTGGAAACCAAAAATTGTATAGCTTTCCACAGATTTGTAAATCCTTTCTAGTAGTGAACAAAAGGATTACAGGAGATACGAAATTATGGCTGGAAATAAAGTAGTAATCTGTGGAGTCAACACAAGCAAGCTCCCACTGCTTTCTGAGGATGAAAAGCGGGCACTCTTCGCCCGCATGAACGCAGGGGATAAAAGTGCCAGAGAAGAATTTATCCGTGGAAACCTCCGACTTGTTCTGAGTGTGATCCAACGGTTCTCCGGCAACAACATCGAAAGCTCCGATGACCTTTTTCAGGTCGGCTGCATCGGGCTGATCAAAGCACTGGATAATTTCGATCAGACACTGGATGTCAAATTCAGTACCTACGCTGTACCTATGATAATCGGCGAATGCCGCCGCTACATGCGCGACAACAACACCATCCGTGTCTCGCGCTCTCTCCGGGACATCGCCTACAAAGCAATCTACACGCGGGATATCCTGACGAAGAAAAACGACCGTGAACCAACGGTTGATGAGATTGCCAAAGAATTAGGGCTTCCAAAAGAAGATATTGTGACCGCCTTAGATGCGATCGCCACACCAATGTCCCTGTTTGAGCCAGTATATCAGGAGGGGCAGGATGTCTTATACCTGATGGATCAAGTCAAAGACAAAAAGAACAAAGAAGAAAACTGGGTGCAGTCGCTTGCTTTACAGGAAGCGATGCAACGGCTCGACGAGCGGGAATTAAATATCATCCGCCTGCGTTTCTTCGAAGGAAAAACACAGACGGAAGTTGCCGATGAGATTGCGATCTCACAGGCACAGGTCAGCCGATTAGAAAAAAATGCTTTAAAATCCATGCGGCATTATCTGTCGAACGAATAAAAAACAGGTTCCATGAAAGATCTTTCATGGAACCCATTTTCTATATTTCTATTATTGATTATTTCTTGATATATGCCTGTGTTCTCACACTGGTAATACCCTGATATCTCGTTGCTGGAGCCTTGCCGTTCTTCGGTACAAGCACGATCTGGATACCTTCCAGACGTTTTGCAAGTCCCGCGGTTCCTGCTGCTTCGCCGTTCTTTGCCCAGCCAAGCCAGCCGTAAGACTGTGCATGTACACGGTAGTATACGTCATAACGCTTTGCCATCTCACCAGTCAGTGCGATGCGGATTGCTTCGAGGCGCTTCGCCTGTCCGCTTGTACCAGACATTGCTCCATCACGCTTCCATGTGTTTGGATTGTTCTCATTTCCCTGCCAGCCATAGGTCTGTACATGGGTGGTGTAGACAATACTTCCACTGTATGGCTTGTTCGTGAGCTTGATGTTGATGCCTTCGAGTCTCTTAGCCTGTCCGGAAGTACCACTCATCTGTCCGTTGTACTTCCATCCCTGCCAGCCGTATGTCTGTACATGTGTCCGGTATGCAATATTTACATTTCTCTCACCTGCCACACTTGGGTTGGTATTAGACGTTGCCTGATTGCCAACCACCGGTGATGAACCAGCCTTTGCAATATAACTCTTTGCCTGATGTACGCCAGAAGCCGCATTCACTCCTGCATAATTTAATCCCGGTGCCGATGTATCCTTCTTTACGACAACAATCTGGATACCCTCCAGTCTCTTTGCATAACCAGCAGTTCCAGATGGCGCACCATTCTTCGCCCAGCCAAGCCAGCCGTAAGACTGTGCATGCACTCTGTAATAAACGTCGTACTTCTCTTTATCAGCGCCTGTGAGCTGAATCTTGATTGCCTCCAGTCTCTTTGCCTCGCCTTCGGTTCCGTTCATCTCGCCATTTGCCGACCAAGGTAACCAGCCGTAGCTCTGACAATGGGTTGTATACTGGATGCCAAGGTTTACATTTCCACTGACAGAAATCTTGATACCCTCCAGACGCTTTGCCTGTCCGGAAGTACCAGCCATTCTGCCATTTTTAAACCACTTGCTTGTGTTGTTCTCGTCACCCTGCCAGCCATAGGTCTGTACGTGGGTTGTATAACGGGTTGTAACATCCGGAGTTGGGTTCGGATCTGGGTCCGGGGTTGGGGTTGGTGTCGGGGTTGGCGTAGGCGTTGCACTAGAAACAGTTACATAAAAACGATGTGTAACTTTTCCATCATTCGAAGCAGCCACGATATATGTCTTTCCTGCTCCAACTGCCTTCGCTTCTCCAGTTACAGCGTCAATCGTAACAATATCTTCATTCTCACAGTAATAGGTAACTCCCTTATTTGTTGCATTTTCTGGAAGTACCGTTGCTGTTACCTTAAATGTATCTCCGACCTTCAGCTTTGTTTCGTCTACATTTGCAGTCACTTTTATATCTTCTGCATAGATGGTTTCCGGCTTATCCTTGATAAGATTAAACTTATAGCCATTTGCAACTGCATATTTATGTGCTGCACTATCCTTCACACAGTTGATAACCAGTTTGTCGCTCGGGACAGTAACCTGTTTTTTTAAATTCCTATCAAAATATGTAAAGTAGCATAAATTATCCCCAATACTTGTAACAGTCTTTGGAATCGTCAGATTCCTTAAACTTCCGCACTCTTTAAATGCTTCTGCTTCGATCGTCGTCACACCATATGGGATCTCAAACATACTTATCTTAAGACAGCTCTCAAATGAATTTTTTCCGATAATCATTACAGTCTTTGGAATCTCAGTTCCATAAATTCCCATGACCAGCTTATTCGTTGCTGTCTCAATCACGGCGTTGCTGCCTGCCGGACTGCTATATACAGGGTTTTCAGCCGATACAGTCAATGTCGTAATTCCACTACTCCTAAATGCATTTCCACTAAGTTTTGTCACATTCTTCGGAACCTCAAATGACTTCAAACCCTCGCACCCTTGAAATGCCATTGCATCAATCTCAGTCACAGAATCTGGAATTGTTAATGATATCATATTCTCACAAAATCCAAATGCACCCTCACCAATTTTTGTGATATGGGACGGAATATCAAGTGATGTGATACCAGCCCACTCAAACGCATATGCCGGGATTTCTGTAATTCCCTTCGGAATATTGAACGATGTTAAGGCATCACAGTCACCAAATGCATATGGTGCCAAATCTGTCAATCCATCCGGAAGTTTTATGCTCTGCAACTGTTTGCACTCATAAAACGCAGATTCTCCAATCGATTTTAAGGATTCCGGAAATACAATCTCTGTCACTGCCGTACTCCAAAATGCCCAGTCGCCAATTGATTTTAACCCCTCTAAAATCGGAATTGTCTGTAAAGACACGCACTTATAAAACGCTTGTTCCCCTATCGTCTCTACACCACCGGTCACGCTCTGCAATTGTTCACAATCATAAAACGCCTGCTCGCCTATACTCTCTACAACTCCATCCAGCGTTACAGAAGTAAGGTTGCTGTTTTGCAAAAAAACGCATTTGTCAATCATCTTAACCGAAGCCGGGATTTCAATGCTTTTCAAACCGCTCTGGCGAAAAGCTCCATCCATAATTGCTTCCACTTTACTTGGAAGCTTTATATTCTCCAACCCTGTACACTGATAAAATGTACATGTTGGTAATGTTTTTATGTTATCTGAAAGAGTAACATTCTTCAGATTTGCGCACTGCCAGAAGATACCCTCGCCCAACGTTACAACAGAATCAGGAATCGTAACTGTTACCGGATTTTTCGTATAAAATAGATAATCTCCAATTGCCGTTACCTTTTTTCCGTTAATTTCAGACGGAATTTCAACGGATTCCTCATCCTTCAAATATTTTGTAATCATATATCCGCCTGTATCCAGATCATCCGCATACATAAACTGACCATCATCTGTGGTTGCCGCTTCCGCTTTCGCGTCTACTTTGAACACCGACATCGTCGAAATCACACACATAAATGCGAGTAACACTGCCCATACCGATGCTCTTCTTTTTCTTTTTTGCATCTTTTTCCTCCCTTTCTTTTATCCCTTCCACCCAAAAAATTGCACGCAAAAAACACCACGCACACATCGACTGCTCCTGCATCCCTGTTCTGCCTGATCTCGTACTATGTCTCTATGAAGTTTTTTCCGTTTGCTGATATTTTGAAATGGAAATAATGATGCTGTATCCTGATTTCTCAGTGACTGCAAAGAAACTGCATTCTGCAGTAAATTATCGTCTAAGCAGTACCCCCCGAAGAACATTTGTTCTTATCGGGTGAACGGTTGTGCATACATCTGCTTTTATGAATTTAAGAACGTTATATTCATGCTGCATCTTTTGCACCCCCATCTTTTGAATCAACATACAAGTTTCATTATATATTTATTATTTGCATTCTGCAATAAGTGAGTGAAAATTTACTATCTGAAAAAGGGAGAGCTGCATGACGTTCACACATCATGCAGCTCTAAAATGAGAAAGCGTATTAAATTATCGTACCCAATACTTAAACTCTTCATCACCCATACGGATATAGTCATCATTTTTCAGCATGACATCAAATCCCGGCTGGATCATCTTTCCATTCACATAAGTATGGTTTGTTGAGTTCTCATCACGGATATAACATTCTCCATTGCTGATACGGAAACTGCAATGCTTCCGGCTTACCTTCCGGTTATCTGGAATCTGATAATCACATTCCGAAGACTTTCCTACTAAGAACTCTGTCTTCTCAATCGGAATCAGCGCGTTCGTTCTGGAACGAACGAGATATGGAGTGATATTGTTGTAACTCATCTGCTGTAAGACAGTTGTCTCGCCCTCGCCAAGATCAATATCATCCTTCAAAATATCTTCTTTCTGCAATTCAATAATGAATGTATAGAACTCACGCAAAGAGAACATTAACCGGCTATCCAAATAATGCAGGATCTGGTCAACACAATTGACACACTGCATATCTGCAAACCGGATCTTGCTGATGAAATTCTGTACAAACTCACAGACATTGCAGTCTGTAAATTCCTTCTCAATCGGCATGTAGATCAACTGTACATGCAGATTGGACAGTTCAATATACATATACTTCGTGTTCAGAAGTACTTTCTTGATTGGCATATTGCGGTCTTCAAAATACAACAACTGATTCAATATATTCGACAAGATCGAAAGAAACTCGCCCTTGTACAACTGCTTCTTCAAGAACTGACCGAGCGGCAACGTTGCCGGAATCTTGTAAGACAGAACACGCACGCCCTCCACAACACTCTGCTGACAGGTGGACTGGTTTCCAAGGAAAAATGCATTAAATCCTTCCATCTCTGTCTGATTTACGATCACGGTATCTTCTATTCTGAAATTCAAATTAAATTCGTCATAACTTTCCTGTACTTGATCCACGGTTTTTCCCCCTGTTACATTTTATTGCAGGTGAAACTCTGATATCGCACCTTCAATCGTCTTATCAGCAGCTTCCTTACCATATTTTTCAACATCCATACGACTCTTCGCCATATGCGTCAGATTTCCGTTTCCGTTGACACAGCCACCCTGACATGCCATGCCCTCCATGAAGTTTCCATCCAACATATTTCTGCGCAGCTTCAACAACGCAATCTTACATTCTTCAATACCATCGCAGACAACCGGCTTCAATTCGAAGTCCTCTGCACCCTGTTCTTTCATTCCCTGCTTCACAGCACTGCTCAGACCGCCTGTGTGAGCAAAGATACGTCCAAAGTAAGAAGCATTCTCCAGACTTTCCTCTTCCAGTGTCGTGATGTCGATCTCCCGGCTGTCAAGCACTGCCTGCAGCTCTTCAAAAGTCAGTGCACTGTCGATATACGGTGCAACCGTCTCCTTGCGGATCTCCATCTTCTTTGCGGTACACGGTCCGATAAATACGACCTTCGCCGTCGGATCCTGCTCCTTAATATGTTTACCGATCATCGCCATCGGTGACAAAGTAGAAGATACATATGGCAACATATCCGGGAAGTTCTTCTCCACATAGGATACAAATGCCGGACAGCATGAACTCGTCAGCATACCCTTCTCCCGCAGCTCCTGTGATTCATGCCAGGTTGTCATATCTGCACCAAGCGCAACCTCCACAACTTCATCAAAGCCAAGCGCCTTGATTCCGCTGATGACCTGTCCACGCTTCGCGTAAATAAACTGTCCCGCGATTGCAGGTGCAACCGCCGCGTAGACCTTATAATTCTTGCCATGGTCACTGTCCTTGATCATGTTGATGACCTGTAATATGTATGATTTCTCATTGATGGCACCAAACGGACACTGATATACGCATGCGCCACACGCGATACATTTATCGTTATCAATCTTCGCTTCCTGATCCTCGTTCATCGTGATCGCGCCAATCTTACATGCCTGCTGGCATGGACGCTTAAAATCTGAAATGGCACTGTACGGACATGCCTTTGCACAGGCACCACACTCTTTACATTTCGACTTGTCGATATGGGCTTTCTGATGCTCATCAATCGTGATCGCACCAAACTTACACGCATCCGCACAGCGGTGTGCCAGACAGCCACGACAATGCTGTCCGACTTCATATCCGCCAACCGGACACTCATCGCAGGCGATCTCCATGACTTCAATGACATTGTCATTGTCCGGATTTCCGCCCATTGCCATCTTGACCTGTTCACTCACGATCGCGCGTTCCTTGAATACGCAGCAACGCATCGTTGGCTTCTTGCCCGGAATAATCTTCATTGGAATATCCAGGATTTCTTCGAGCAGTGTGCCATCCCATGCCATACGCGCAACTTCGCGCAACACTTCATAACGAAAATATTGGGTTCTGGTGTCAAATTTTCTCATATTCTTTGTAGAGAGCATTCTCTCCTTCTCCTAATTCTATGTCATATCTTAAAACATATATAATTATCTTAATATTTCTGATAATTTCTGTCAACGGAAACCACATATTTTTAAATATTTTTTAGTGAAGCTCTCCTTGTCCCTGTGAAAGCATCTCTTCTTTGACTTCATACAGTTTTTTCGACAGATCAACGTAATGGATATGTGGATTCGTAAATCGCTGTTCCTCCTCCCAGATCTGATGGTCAAGCTGTTCTGTCACATATGCTTTGATTGCATCAAGCTCCGGCTTGTCATAAACCAGCTTTCCATCGCGGAAGATCGGCACCTGCAGCTCCTTCACATCCACATTTTCAAACTTCATCTTCTTCCAAGGCTTCACCGGATCCACGTAGGCAAATGGTTCATCTCCGTTTACTTCCTCGTCGTACATCGTGATCAAATCGGCAAGCGCATATCCGGTCTCACGGCTGTAAATACGCCACAGCTTCTTTCTGCCCGGATTCGTGATCTTTTCAACGTTCTCAGAGATCTTGATCTTCGGCACAAATTCCCCGGCATCATTCTGCACAGCAGCAAGCTTGTAGACACCACCAAAGACCGGATCGGATTTCGACGTGATCATACGTTCTCCGACGCCGTAGGAATCAATGCTTGCGTTCTGCTTTTTCAGTGACTGCATCAGAAATTCATCGACACTGTTCGACACGACGATCTTGCAGTCCTTCATATCATGTGCATCGAGTGTCTTACGGATTTTCTTCGAGAAATATGCCAGATCACCGCTGTCAATGCGGACACCCTTCAGGCGTTTCCCGGCAGGCTCTAACACTTCCTTTGCGACACGGATGGCATTGGCCAGACCGCTGTTTAAGATATCATAGGTATCGATCAGCAATGTACAGTTGTCCGGATAGACCTCTGCATATGCCTTAAACGCTTCGTATTCATTGTCAAAAAACTGAATCCAGCTATGTGCCATCGTACCGATTGCAGGTACGCCAAACCGTTCATCTGCCATGACCGTTGCTGTCGCAGCCGCGCCACCGATATAGGCTGCTCTTGCACCGAGAATCGCTGCATCACCACCATGTGCACGTCTCGCGCCAAACTCCATAACAACCGCACCACTCTCAGCCGCTGTCCGGCAGATGCGGGAGGCTTTTGTGGCAATCAGCGACTGGAAATTCATCGTAAGCAGCAGCATCGTCTCAATTAACTGTGCCTCGATCACCGGTGCCGTCACCGTGACAATCGGAGTATTTGGATAACAGATCGTGCCTTCCGGCAACGCATCAATATTTCCTGTAAACTTAAAATCAGCAAGATACTGCAAGAATCCTTCTGAGAACTCGCCCTTGCCCCGCAGGAATTCGATATCCTCCTTAGAAAAATGCATGTTCTCAATGTATTCGATCAACTGTTCCAATCCGGCAGACACAACAAATCCACCATTATCTGGATTCTTCCGGTAGAACATATCGAATACAACCATCTTATCTTTGAACCCTTTTTCAAAATACCCGTTGGACATTGTCAGCTCGTAATAATCCATCAGCATTGTCAGATTTCTCATAGAATAAACCTCTCTATTAAAAAACTGCTGCACCAAAGCGTTTGGTGCAACAGCCTTTGTTTTATTATTTCGTCTTAGTTATTAAATCCACGATAGATGATATCAGATCTCTTTGGTCCGTTGGAAACCATCGTGATCGGGAATCCGATCTGCTCTTCGATAAACTCGATATACTTACGACAGTTCTCTGGAAGATCCTCATACTTCTTAATTCCGCGGATATCCTGCTTCCATCCCGGAAGTACCTTATATACAGGTTTTGCTTTCTTTAACTTTGCAGTTGTAGGGAAGTCCGTTGTTACCTCTCCGTCAATGTCATAGCCGACACAAACCGGAATCTCATCGAGATAACCAAGTACATCCAATACGGTAAATGCAACATCAGTTGTTCCCTGAATCCGACAACCATACTTAGATGCGACACAGTCAAACCAACCCATACGTCTTGGACGTCCGGTTGTTGCACCAAACTCGCCTCCATCACCACCACGGCGGCGAAGCTCATCCGCTTCTTCTCCGAATATCTCACTGACAAATTCACCTGCTCCAACAGCGGATGAATATGCCTTACATACTGTTACGATCTGCTTGATCTCATATGGAGGAATACCTGCTCCAATCGCGCCATAAGCAGCCAGTGTGGAAGAAGATGTTACCATCGGATAGATACCGTGATCCGGATCCTTCATGGAACCAAGCTGTCCCTCTAAGAGGATATGCTTTCCTTCCTTGATTGCATTATACAAATAAGCAGATACATCACATACGAACGGAGCTACCATCTCCTTGTACTCCATCAATGTGTTGTACACTTCATCCACGGTCAGAAGCGGCTTCTTGTACAGATACTCTAACAATACGTTCTTCGATGCGATCACACGCTCGATCTTGTCGCGCAAGGCTGCCTCATCGTCAAACAGCTCACTTACCTGAAAACCAATCTTTGCATATTTATCTGAATAAAACGGTGCAATACCGGACTTTGTAGAGCCGAAAGACTTTCCTGCCAGTCTCTCTTCTTCATATGCATCAAATAATACATGATATGGCATTACCATCTGTGCACGATCCGATACGAGGATCTTTGGCATCGGAACGCCCTTGTCTGTAATTGACTTTACTTCATTGAACAACACCGGGATATTCAATGCAACACCATTTCCGATAATGCTGGTTGTATGGTCATAAAATACGCCGGAAGGAAGTGTATGCAATGCAAACTTTCCATAGTTATTCACGATTGTATGACCTGCATTTGCTCCACCCTGAAAACGCACGATAATATCTGCCTTCTCTGCGAGCATGTCTGTAATTTTACCTTTTCCTTCGTCACCCCAATTGGCGCCTACTACTGCCTGTACCATAGTCTAACCTGTTACCTCCGTTTTTATCACTTTGCAATTAATAGTGTATCGACCGCAGTCGACCTTTCTATTCTACTTTATTTTTACAATAAAATCAATACGCATCGACGATTACGCATCTTATACGTTAATCTCTGCCTTTACGCCGAGGATATCTTTGTTTGCATCGAGAATTGGCTGAATCTGCTCTGCCAGGAACTCGGCTGTCTGCTCCGGTGCACGACCAACAAAGTTCTTTGGATCAAGCAGAGCTTCGATCTCTTCGCGTGTCATGCCAAATGCAGAATCGCATGCGATCAGCTCTACCAGGTTATTCTCGTTTCCATACTTCTTCACCTGCTCACCCGCGATCATCGAATACTCACGGATCTTCTCATGCAGCTCCTGACGATTTCCGCCACGCTTTACGGCATCCATCATGATGTTCTCGGTTGCCATGAAAGGAATCTCCTTCATGAAATGCTGGTAGATCACCTTGTCATATACGACAAGTCCATCTACGACATTCAAGTACAGATCCAGAATACCATCGATGGCAAGGAATGCTTCCGGTACAGAAATTCGCTTGTTTGCAGAATCATCCAGTGTACGCTCAAACCACTGTGTACTTGCCACAATTGCCGGATTTAAAGCATCTGCCATCACATAGTCAGACAGGGATGCGATACGCTCACTACGCATAGGATTCCGCTTATATGCCATCGCTGACGAACCAATCTGGTTCTTCTCGAACGGCTCTTCTACTTCCTTCAGATGCTGAAGAAGACGGATATCGTTAGAGAACTTATGGGCTGACATCGCAATGCCGGAAAGTACATTTAAGACTCTCGCATCGACCTTTCTGGAATAGGTCTGTCCGGAAACCGGATAGCAGGCTGCAAATCCCATCTTCTCAGCAATCTTTCCATCGATTTTCTTCACGGTCTCATGGTCGCCCTCAAACAGCTCTAAGAAACTTGCCTGTGTACCGGTTGTTCCCTTACAGCCAAGCAGCTTCTGCTGTCCGATCATATATTCAAGGTCTGCTAAATCCAGCAGTAACTCCTGCATCCAGAGTGTCGCACGCTTACCAACTGTCGTTGGCTGTGCAGGCTGGAAATGTGTAAATGCCAGAGTCGGAAGATCCTTATAGGTATCTGCAAACTTTGCAAGCTCATTGATGACATTGATCAGCTTTGTACGAACGAGCTTCATTGCCTCTGTCATAATGATGACATCTGTGTTATCGCCAACATAACAGCTTGTTGCACCCAGATGGATGATACCTGCTGCCTTCGGACACTGCTGTCCATATGCATACACATGACTCATAACGTCATGACGCACGAGCTTCTCACGCTCTCTTGCCACATCGTAGTTGATATCCTCTACATGGCTTTTCAGTTCTTCGATCTGCTCGTCTGTGATACGTGGGTTGCCATCGGCATCTTTTAGTCCAAGCTCCTTTTCGGTCTCAGCAAGTGCGATCCATAATTTTCTCCATGTCTTGAACTTCATGTCCGGGGAGAAGATATACTGCATCTCCTTGCTTGCGTATCTCTCTGAAAGTGGGCTTACATACTTGTCTCTGCTCATAAAAACCTCCAAATTTATATATTTTCCTCATATGTTCTTCTATTATACACCTTATGCGTCATATTCGCCACGAATATCTTCTTTTGGTGGATCAATTGGCCATTTTCCTGTGAAACAGCCCTGACAGAACTGTCTGCCACCGGTCAGTTCCGGCAGCCGTTCCAGCTTCAGATAGCCAAGGGAATCCGCACCGATGATCTGACGGATTTCCTCAATGGTACGGTTGTATGCGATCAACTGGTCACTGTCCGGCACATCCGTTCCGAAATAACACGGATACAGGAATGGTGGAGATGAAATCCGCACATGGACTTCCTTCGCACCGGCTTCCTTCAGCATACTGACGATCCGGTCACTCGTCGTTCCACGCACGATGGAATCATCGATCATGATCACACGTTTTCCTGCAACTGCATCCTTTAACACGTTTAACTTCACGCGCACACTGGATTCACGCTGACTCTGCTTCGGCTTGATAAAGGTTCGTCCAACATAGCCATTTTTTACGAAAGCAGTTCCGTATGGAATACCGGATTCGAGCGAATAGCCAAGTGCCGCTGCATTTCCGGATTCCGGTACACCAACAACCAAATCCGCGTCCACCGGGCTGTCCTTTGCGAGACATCTTCCGGCAATGATACGCGACTGATATACACTCATCCCATCAATCACACTATCCGGTCTTGCAAAATAAATATATTCAAACACACATCTGCCGTGTTCCTTCTGGCACAGCTCTCTGTGACTTTCAATCCCTTTTTCCGGTGATATAACAACCATCTCACCCGGTTCCACATCCCGAACAAATTCTGCACCGATTGTATCAAGTGCGCAGCTTTCCGATGCAAGCACGTACGCATTGTCGCGTTTTCCGATGCAGAGTGGACGGAACCCAAACGGATCACGGGCACCGATCAGTTTTCTCGGACTCATGACAATCAGGGAATAGGAACCGACCAGCTTCTTCATGGCATTTTGAACTGCTTCCTCTGCCGAAGATGTCTTTACACGTTCCCTGGCAATATGATATGCGATCACCTCGGAGTCGATCGTCGTCTGGAAGATTGCACCATCATGTGCGAGTTCTCTTCGAAGCTCCGGTGCATTGACGAGATTCCCGTTATGTGCCAGGGCAAGGGTACCCTTGATATAATTCAGTACAAGCGGCTGTGCATTCTCTCTGGTACTCGCACCGGCTGTTGAATATCGTACATGACCAACTCCGATATTGCCTTTGAGCTTATCTAAGTCTTCCTGCGTGAAGACTTCATTTACAAGTCCCATACCTTTGGAAGAAAGGACCTTGCCCTTTGGTCCTTCGGTATCCGATACTGCAATACCACAGCTCTCCTGTCCCCGGTGCTGCAAAGCGAACAACCCGTAGTAAATCGTTCTAGCCACATCGTGTCCGTCAAAATCATACATGCCGAAGACTCCACATTCTTCGTGCAGGCCATCATCCTGATAGTGTTCCATTACATCACTCATATCGCACGTTCCTCTCATTATAATCATATTATCTGCATATTGCTTCTTTTTTTGATATTTTTTTCAAACCTTGCTTATTATAACCCAGATAACTTAAAGTATCAAACAGTTTATGTGTTTTTTTCGAGTTTTCGTGAATTTATATAGCGTTTCACTTGTTTTTTTGATATAATAGTGCCAATCTAATAAAAATTCCAAGCTGGAGGGTTCGTATGCAGGAAAAAAGAAAGAACGTCAGACTTCCAATCAAACTCAAATTGGAAGTTTCTAATTTATTTAAGCAGGATGGTGTAAAAATCGAAAATCTTGATGCCGAAATCGAGGTCTTCGATATATCCAAAGCTGGTATCGGCTTTATGTCCCTGTCCAAGCTTCCGGTCAATTATTATTTCAATGCAACGATTGAATTCGAGAACCGGGAAGAAGTAATCTTATCCGTTGTGAAGATTCTGTATGTAACACCAATTGGCAACGCCGGCTATCGTTATGGCTGTGAGTTCGTCGGTCTGCCGTCTATGTACGATTACATATTTGAGGAGTATGCGCAGAACCTGTAAGTATTCCAATTCCGTTATATAGAAAAAGAAAGAACTGTACACGCATTTTCGTGAACAGTTCTTTTTTTATTCTGTTTCCTCAACCGGGGGATTCACCGACTCTGGTGGCTGATATTCTTCAAACACCAGCTCTTCGCCTCTGTGGAACGCTTCTGTACTGTCCTTCTTAAACAGGACAATCAACGTCTGGAACAATAGCTTGATATCCAGCCAGAAGCTGTATTCTTCAATATACGTCAGATCTAAGATCAGCTTATCCTTCGGGGATGTGTTATACTTTCCGGCAATCTGCGCATGTCCGGTGATACCTGCTTTCACACGCAGGCGGTACTCGAACTCTGGCAGAACCGATGTATAGTTAAAGACATTTGCCAGCATCTCCGGTCTTGGTCCAACGACACTCATATCCCCCTTTAATACATTGAAAAACTGTGGGATCTCATCCAGCCGGTATTTCCGCAGGAATTTTCCGACACGCGTCACACGCTCATCATCTTCCACCACAGAATAATTCTCTACATTCTCCCGCATTGTGCGGAACTTGTATACAGAGAAGATCTTTCCGTCCCGCGTCGCACGATTCTGCTTAAAAATGAGGCTTCCGTGGTCATCGAGTTTGATCATAATGCTGACAACCAGCATAATCGGCGAGGTAAGGATCAACGCAATCACAGAGATTACAATATCCATCGCCCGCTTGATAAACCGCTGCTCCAGAGTCAGCCCCTTGGAATAATTACAGTATACCGATACGTCGTCTAAGATAAAATGCTTCGCACTCTTCTCGATCACATCATGCATATCCGGGTTGAAATACACATTCTTCATATTCTGGTAACAGTACTCTAAGATCTTTGTCCGATCCTGCACCGGAACGTCATAGATAAATATCGTATCATGCTCCAGAATGTATTGCTTGAGGTTTGCGTCCCGATAGTCCGCTACCTTGTTTACCTTGTATTGCAGCTTGTATTTTAAAACGCCGCGCACAATCTCATTTAAGCTCTGCTGGGAAGATGTAATGATAATACAATCCTCCGGCTGATAGATCTTAAAATACAAATGATTGCCACCATACACGAAAATCAGGATCGTCACAAACTGGATTGCAATAATCGGCAAAAGCAGATATGGCTGTTCCAGCTTGAAGCTCTGGTTTTTCATCTGGTTTGTATTCATGATCGACAGAACGATCACAGAAATCACATCTGTAAATACCTGATTCAAAAACAGGGACAGCACGATCGGTTTACTCTTTCGTTTTCCTATGTCGTAATGTCCATAGATCGTCGAAAACATATAATGCATTACTACATACGCTGCGATTGTAATACCGGATGTTCGCGACAGATTCCACAGCTGCCAGTTTGATTTCGCATAAATTCCATACAATACAAAGAACAATATCAAATTCAAAATCGCCTTGAGAAGAAATACAAGTGAAGTCTCAAGTTTTCTGGTATTATTCATTCTATATCCTTACTGTACTTCGTATCCTTTGCTTCGGATAACATCGACTACCGCATCTACATGTTCTTTACAGATTTCATCGGTCTTGGCTTCCACCATCACACGGATCAGTGGCTCTGTACCACTCTGGCGAAGCAGAATTCTTCCATCATCTCCAAGTGCTTCCTCCACCTTCTTTGCGGCTGCAAGTACATCTGCGTCTTCCATAACTTCTTTCTTACTTGTAACTTTAACATTCACCAGAAGCTGTGGGTAGATCGTCAGTCCGCGTGTCAGTTCAGAAAGCGGCATCTTCTCTTCCACCATTGCTTCCATGATCTTCAGGGATGTCAGAACGCCATCACCCGTTCTTGCATTCTTCGAGAAAATGATATGTCCACTCTGCTCACCGCCGAGGATATATCCGTTCTCCATCATACACTCATAGACATATTTGTCTCCGACTGCAGTCTTCTCATAGCCGATGCCTTCTGCATCTAATGCCTTGTACAGACCAAGGTTTGACATGACGGTTGTCACGACTTTATTATTGTTCAGTCTGCCACGGTCACGCAGATATTTTCCACAGATGTAGATGATCGCATCGCCATCCACCAGATTCCCCTTCTCATCAACAGCCAGACAACGGTCTGCATCGCCATCATAAGCAAATCCTGCATCTAAATTATTTTCTACAACAAACTTCTGCAGCCCCTCAATATGGGTAGAACCACAGTTCGTATTGATATTCGTACCATCCGGTGTGTTATTGATGACATATGTCTTCGCGCCAAGTGCATCGAACACTGCTTTCGCAACCGTCGAAGATGCACCGTTTGCACAGTCGAGTCCGACACGCAGATTCTTGAATGCACGTGTTGGGAGTGTCATCAGATAACCGATATAACGGTTTCTACCCATCGAATAATCCGTCGTCCGTCCAATCTTTTCTTTCGTTGCAAATGGAATCTCCGGTACCAGTCCATCGATATAATCCTCAATCAACTTTTCAACAGCCGCATCCATCTTTGCACCGTGACTGTTAATGATCTTGATTCCGTTATCATAAAATGGGTTGTGGCTCGCAGAAATCATAATTCCACAGTCAAACTCATCGGCACGCACGATATAGGACACACTCGGTGTCGGTGTGACATGCATCAGATATACATCTGCGCCACTTGCCGTCAGTCCGGCAACTAAGGAATATTCAAACATATAGCTCGAACGTCTCGTATCTTTTCCGATGACGATCCTTGCCCGGTCATCCCCCTGCTTCTCCTTACCAAAATAATATCCGAGATATCTTCCGACCTTGTACGCATGTTCCACTGTCAGGTCTACATTTGCCTCACCGCGGAATCCGTCTGTTCCGAAATACTTTCCCATTATTTTCCCCTTTCAATTTAGCTGTCTAAATTTTATCTTCATCGTTTTATGCACGTGTGCATTATTCTCATTATATTCTTTTTTCTCTTACTTGTAAAGAATTGGCATAGCAAAGCGGTTCTCACTCTTTTTTATCCGGCTCTGTCTGTGCAGATTCCTCTGGATAATGCAGTGCATACCGGCTATACAGATCTTCAAGATCAATATCATCTTCCGTGTAAGCAGTCTCCTCGTCACGCTCTTCATCCATCGCGTCATCGTCATCACTCGGCTGGTTTGCCATTTCCTCAATGTTGATCTGCGGCAGCATAATATCAAGCGCCTGCTGCTGGTTTAAGATCTCCACATGCTTCAAACTTCCGCCAAACTCCCCATCGAGTGTCCATGCGATCTCCTGTTCTCCATCTACAACAACACGGGACGCCTTGCATTCAAAGAACATCTCATTTCCCTCAACTTCATTTTGCAGAAGTCCACGGATGATCTGCTGCATCTCCGCCGGTGTTGATGGCATCTTGATAAAGAGGCAGTCAAATTTTCCGTCATCCAACACGACATGCTTGGCTCCTCGCAGCTTGAATCCGCCAACCGAAAGCGTATTGGTCACCATACCATACAGATATTTTCCAGTGATGACCTTCTCGTCAAACTGTGCCGTCAGATTAAAGCCTTTATAATTTCCGATATTTTTAATTCCTTCAATAATATATGCCGAATGTCCGATTGCCTTCTTCAGGGACTGATTCGTATTATATGACACATCGGTGAAAATACCGAATGCCGCAATGTAGATAAACGACTTGTCCGCGAACTGTCCGACATCAACCTTCGTACATTTTCCATTTACAATCTGATTTGCCGCTTCAATGGGTTTTCTTGAGATACGAAGGCTTCGTGCGAAATCGTTTGTCGTTCCAACCGGGATATAACCAAGCGGCACTTTTTTGTGTCCCATCTTGGAGTATCCGCAGACCGTGTTATCGAGCGTTCCATCGCCACCTGCGCACACGATCAGATCGTAATCTTCGCCGTCGACACGCACCTTGCGTTCTGCATCCTCCGGTCCCTGTGTCGGATACGTCACGACCTCGTATCCAGCCTGTGAAAATACCATGATAATCTCAAACAAATCATTTCTTATCGCCGTTCGTCCGGCTTTCGGATTGATAATAAATAACAAGCGTTTCATGGCTTCCCTCCATTATCCTTTATCGTCTAGCAAGATATGCATCCAAGCCTTTTTTCCGCAGCTTACATGCAGGGCAGTTGCCACAGCCATCGCCCTTGATGCCATTATAACATGTTAATGTCATATTGCGAACCAGATCAAATCCACCGAGCTTATCGGCAAGCTCCCATGTCTCTTCCTTGTCAATCCACATAAGCGGTGTGATAATGTCAAATTCATAATCCATTGCCAGATTTAAAGATACATTTAAGGACTTGATAAACTCATCTCTGCAATCTGGATAACCAGAGAAATCACTCTGAGATACACCCGTCAGGATATCCGTGACACCCTTCTGCTTTGCGAATACCGCTGCAAATGTCAAAAACAGCATATTTCTTCCATCGACAAATGTATTTGGTGTACCCTCTGCCGGTGCATCGCTGTCCACCTTCATATCATCACGAGTCAGAGAATTCGGTGCGAGCTGATTTAACAATGTCATATCCATGATTGTCTGCTCCACATCCAGCTTCTCACAGATTTCCTTCGCTGCATCAAGCTCTGCCACATGTCTCTGGTGATAATCAAACGATACGGCATACACCTTCTTATAATGTTTCTTCGCATACAGCAGACAGGTTGTGCTGTCCTGTCCTCCACTAAATACAACAACGGCTGCTTCTTTGTTCTTCTTATGCTGCATAATAATCACTCCTTCTTATCCTCTGTTTTCATCTTCTATGTTCAGCTCTTATTTCAGTAACATCATCAGTTTGTTCTGCAATGTCTCATTCTTCTCGAACTCACCGGTGAATGTCGTCGTGAACGTCTTTGCACTTGCGTTCCGGATACCTCTAGCTGTCATACAGCTATGGCTTCCCTCGATCACGACTGCCACATCCTCACTTCCAGTCACCTTACTTATAATATATGCGATATCGGTACCGATTCTTTCCTGCAACTGTAAGCGTTTTGCGACCATATCTGCAATCCGTGCAATCTTGCTAAGTCCGAGCACTTTTCCCTTCGGAATATAAGCGACTGATACATGCATGTCATACATCAGTGCCATATGGTGCTCACAATAACTGAACACCTCGATATCCTTGACTAATACCATGTCACTCGTATCCTTGCCCGGACGCTCGAACGATTTGTTGAACATCTCTGCAATCTCATCGTTCGTATAGTTCATTCCTTCAAATACTTCCTCATACATGCGGGCAACACGGTCGGGTGTTTCCTTTAATCCTTCCCGGTCGGGATCATCGCCAAGGGCAACTAAAATCCCGCGGATATGTTCTTTGATTGCTTCTTTATCGATTGCCATCTTATACTCCTTTTTTCTCCGGATCCCAGATGTATTTGTGCATCTGTAGCTGTAACCGGACATCCTTCATGTTTTCCTGTATCATGTACTCTACGATCTGTGCTGGTGTGATCGCTGAAAATGCGGAACTCAAATATACGGTTGCCTTCGCACACAGGTCATATGTCTCAATGATCTTCTTCGCCGTTTCCAGATCTCTTGTCGACGAAACAACGAATTTCACTGCATCCTGCGGTTTTAACCATGCGTAATTCTCTGTGTGCATAAACTGCTCCATCCCACTGTCTGGAAGCTTATAGTCAAGCGTCATGCAGACATTCTCCGGGCGTGCATCGTATCCGGCAATATCCACGCTTCCGTTCGTCTCGATCTCTACGCGCAGGTCTTTATCCGCTGCCAAAAGTTTGATTAGTGATTCAATCTCCGGCTGAATCAACGGTTCCCCTCCGGTCAGCGTCACATTTTTTACACCACAGGATTTAATATACGCGTAGATTTCTTCTCCGCTCATTCGCTCATATGGCACCTGCGGTTCATTCGCCCATTTCGTATCACAGTATCCACATGCCAGATTGCATCCCGCAAACCGGATGAAGCACGCAAGCTCTCCAGCATGGGTTGCCTCACCGTTGATACTGACAAACGTTTCTACTACTTTATACTTTCCCATATTACTCCATATATGCGGCACAGTTATTTGGTGTCTCATACACCGTTGCCTTTAAGACATGATAGCCTTTTCCTTTCATCTCGTCATAGAAGAACTTTGCAAAGTTCTCTGCAGTCGGTCGGAACATCACTTCTACAACCTTGAAATGCTCTTCTTCGAGCACATCCAGCGTTCTGCGTTTCAGACTTCCAATCTCCACGATCAGACAATGGTCGAGTGCATCTGCGATGTTCTTCAGATCTGTTTTTAATTTGGAGAAATCCACGATCATACCACGGTTATTTCCTCCCATCTCCAGACTGTTGCTTCCTACCTCGATTTCCACTGTCCAGTGATGTCCATGAATGTTTGAACATTTTCCCTCATAGCCTGCCAGAAAATGTGCACTGTCAAAGCTGGCATTTGTCTTTAATGTATACATACGAAAACTCCCTTCATATAGAGCAAGATGCACTCTGCGCATCTTGCTCTGATTAGTGGTCGTCAAATGCATCGCATAAATGCGTGCATTTTCCTCGTCACCATAACAAAAAATGCGGGCGCACAAAGCACCCGCAACATAAACTCTGTCATTTATGGTTTGCCCTAGTTTTGTTTAACGGCAGGATGGTGCGAATGAACTGCCGCGCGTATTCTCAACGCGTCTATGTTATTAAATATTCAAAAACTTCTTTACTTCTGCAAGCATGTCTTCCTTGTCGCAGACGATATCGTGACGAACCTCTGCCTGACGGATGTCTTCGATTGCCTGTGGTACCTTCACGCCAGAAAGCTTATTCAGCTCATCGACAAGTTCGAAATCAGACTGCTTGTCATATGCACTGTCGATTGCATTCATAACGCTTCTCGTAAACTTGTATGGGCTTGCAGTACTTGCGATCACAGTTGGTGTTGTATCACCAGTCTCCTTCACATACTTGTCATATACCGATGCTGCTACGGCTGTATGGGTATCCATGATGTACTGATCGGACTCATATACACGCTTGATCGTAGCGGCTGTCTCTGCCTCAGATGCATAATTTCCGTAGAAGTCTGCCAACTGCTTCTTCATATCGTCTGTGATCGTGTAAGCACCCTTGCCATTTAATGCCTGCATCAAAGCCTTGTTCTTCTCTGCATCATTGCCTGCGATACGGTAGATCAGACGCTCCAGATTGCTGGAGATCAGAATATCCATAGAAGGAGAAGTTGTTAAGATGAACTCTCTCTTTCTGTCGTATGTACCTGTACGGAAGAAATCGTACAGAACCTTATTCTCATTCGATGCACAGATAAACTTGTTGATTGGAAGTCCCATCTGCTTTGCATAGAAAGCAGCTAAGATATTTCCAAAGTTTCCGGTTGGAACAACGACATTGATCTTGTCGCCAGCCTTGATCTCTCCATTTGCAACGAGTCTTGTATATGCATATACATAATATACCATCTGTGGTACAAGACGTCCGATATTGATGGAGTTTGCAGAAGAGAACTGATATCCCTTGGATGCCAGATACTCGTTCAACTCCTTGTCAGAGAACATCTTCTTGACGCCTGTCTGTGCGTCATCAAAATTACCTGTGATACCGATGACACATGTATTATCACCCTTCTGGGTTACCATCTGCTTTTCCTGAATTGGGCTTACACCATGCTTTGGATAAAATACGATGATCTTCGTTCCCGGTACATCTGCAAATCCTGCAAGTGCAGCCTTACCTGTATCACCGGAAGTAGCAGTCAGAATCACGATCTCATTCTTCACATCGTTCTTCTTTGCTGAGGTTGTCAGCAGATATGGAAGAATGGAAAGTGCCATATCCTTAAACGCGATTGTTGCGCCATGGAACAGTTCCAGATAATACGCACCTGCCTTATGTACGAGCGGTGCAATCTCCTTTGTATCGAACTTCGAATCATATGCACTGTTGATACAATGACGAAGCTCTTCTTCTGTGAAGTCTGTCAGCATCAGCTTCATAACCTGATATGCAACCTCACGGTAATCCATCTTGGAAAGCTCTTCCAGGCTCTTGTCAAATGCCGGAATTGTATCCGGTACAAATAAGCCACCCTCGTTTGCAAGTCCTTTCAAAATCGCCATAGAAGCGGTCGCTGTCTCTTGTGCATTTCTTGTACTTCTGTAAACCAGTTCCATCTTTTTCTCCTTTTATTCAACTACCAGATAGGCAGAGGTTGTTCTCATGTTAAAGTTCAAAGCTTCCTGATGTGTATTGCAGAACACATCGAAATGATTTCCTGTGATTGCACCACCACGATCCTGTACTTCATAGATCTGTCCATCGATCATGATCTTTGTACCAAACGCAAAATTCTTCGGTGCAGCAATTGTCCATCCGGCTGTCGCACGTGCACCACTTGCTGTGATCGGATTCTCCATATTGCTCCACTTACCACAACAGATTGGACATGGACAGTATGCAGTCAGCAGGTATTCACCCAGATACTGATACTTTCCGTTCGCATCGGCTGGTACATACGTCGGTGTGGAAGCGGTTGTCGTAGTAGTTGTTGTATCGGTCTCTGCGGATGCCACAACGACAGCATTCGGATCGTACTCGCCAATCTCATCCGGTCCGCTATGCACAGCGGTCAATGCCTCCAATGCCGCCTGATCCCGTTTATCCTGTCTTCTGGCTGTCAGAATCTCATCAATCTGCTGTTCTGCACGCTCTAACTGTGCAAGCTGGTCTGTCTCATAATTTACGTTTACCATATCATTGTAGCTGATTGCAGTACTTGCAAACAGATCTCCTGAAAATGGTTCTTTATCCTTCGTCAGATCTGCAACGGTCATCATAACACCGGTTGCAACCTCACGGTTTGCGATCCGGTCTGCCAGTGAGACTGCACAGACAATGACCAATGCAAGTGCCACAGCGCCAGCACCTACATACTTTCCGTATGCCTGCAGGAAACTTTTCAGTTTCCCCGGTTCTCTCTGTTTCTTATCCTTTTTTTCTTTGGAATCCATATTCAATTCAATCGTTGCGATTTTACCTGCGTCCATATTGTTCCTATTCTCCTCATGCAATTCCGATCTGGAATTTATGATAAAATTGTTACAAAAAGGTTACATTTACACTTCCATGATTATAATTCAAGAATGCCGTTCGGTCAAGTAATTTCGCGACTTTTTCACGACTTTTTTCGATCGGCAGACTGGACTTTTTCCTGTGCAGTCGTTATACTGATTTTATGTGCGGATTTTGTATTTTTATGGCACATAATATCACGGAAAGGATTTCCCCTCACTCAGATTATGGCAGCTTTACCTGGTATCTATACAGCAACCAAAAAAGATGGCAGCACCTATTACCGTGCTTCCATCACATATCTGAAAAAACATATCAGCCTTGGCAGCTTCGCAACAGAGGAGCTTGCTTCGCGCACCTACAGGGAAGCACGCCTGATCTTGGATCACACGGAGATCACGCTGTCAGAATACAGCCTGTTTTCCTGCCTTTCCCATGACAAATTTGTATGTCTCATCAACTTCCGCGACAACGGCATTTATTTCAAAACGCCGATCTACCTGCGCAGAAAATATTTTGAATACCATATGTCTGCCACAGAGATTCTGAAGTTCGACCGGGATGATCTGTTCTTCTATGCATCTAAGAAAATCCAGAAAAAAGGCGGTTATCTCTTCGTCTGCGACTACGGAAGCCAGTACAGCATCCTGTCGCGCTACGGCATCCGTCCGTTTTCTGTCTACGGCAGAGACTACCGCATGACAAACGGCGATGCACTTGATTTCCGTTATTCCAACATCGAGATCATCAATCAGTATGCCGGCGTCCAGAGGAAAGAATCCGCTTCCGGTCAGGTGCAATACCAGACTAAAATCCACGTAAATGGTGATTTCATCGTCGGCACTTACGCAGACGAGATTTCCGCTGCCATCGCATACAACAAAGCGGCGGACACACTCGCAGCACATGGAATCAGTAAGGCATACGCCAGAAATTACATTGTCTCCATGACAAACGAGCAGTATCACACCGCTTATACTTCGATTTCTATCTCCAAAAAGCTTACAGCGCCTGCACCATAGCCGCAAGTGCATCGTAGGTTTCCACCATATTGATCTTCGCGCGCAGCTTCGCCGAATCCGGCATGCCCTGCGTGTACCAAGCCACATGCTTACGCATCTCATGTATCCCAGTGAATTCCCCTTTGTATTCCACCATCAAAGACGCATGGCGCAGCATCATCGCTTTCCGTTCTTCCACACTCGGCTTTTCCAGATGTTCTCCGGTTTTCAGGAAATGGCTGATATCCTGAAAGATCCAAGGATTTCCTTTCGCCGCCCTTCCGATCATCACACTGTCACAGCCCGTCTGTGCCCGCATTGCAAGCACATCCTCCGCACAGGTAATGTCACCGTTGCCAATTACCGGCACAGACACTGCTTCTTTGACCTGCCGGATCACATCCCAGTCCGCCTGTCCGTGATAATACTGTTCTCTTGTTCTTCCATGCACCGCGATTGCAGAAACGCCTGCCTGCTCCGCGATCCGTGCCACCTCCAGCGCATTGATATGCTCTGCATCAAAGCCTGCCCGGATCTTGATCGTAACTGGAAGCGAAACCGCATGCACCAGTGCATCGACAATATCTCCGATCAGCTCTGGCTGTTTCATCAGCGCGGAACCTTCGCCGTTGTTGACGATCTTCGGAACCGGGCATCCCATGTTGACATCGATAAAAGAAAATCCCTTATCCTCCAGTCTTTTTGCCTGTGATGCCATAAGCTCCGGTTCACTGCCGAAGATCTGCACACCAATTGGCGATTCCTCCGGTTTTGTCATAAGCAGCGGTCCCGTATTTTTGTTGTTATAATACATGCCCTTGGCACTCACCATCTCCGTGTATACGATATCACAGCCCATCTCTTTGCATAAGAGACGAAATGGCAGGTCACAGATACCTGCCATTGGTGCCAATGCGATTTTACCAGTAAAATCCATCGTTTCGTCCTTTATTGTTTCTCGTAAATTAACTGCAAGCCTTTCAGTGTGAGGTCTGCATCATAATAATCAATACAATCGGTATTCTCTGAAATCAGCTTACCAAGTCCGCCAGTTGCCACAACCTTGATGTTATCCAGTCCAAACTCTTCCTTGATCCTGCGGATAATATACTCAGTCTGACCAACATAGCCATAGAATACACCTGCCTGCATACTGCTGACTGTATCCTTTGCCAGAATCGTATCTGGTCTCTTGATTTCGATTTCTGGAAGCTTTGCAGTCCCGGACCAGAGTGCTGCTGCCGCCAGTCGGATTCCCGGCGATGTCGCCCCCGAATGGAACACGCCACCTTCCAATACCAGATCATGCGTCGTTGCAGTTCCAAAATCTACAACGATTACCGGGCCGCCATACAACTCATACGCAGCCACTGCATCGACCAGACGGTCGGCACCCAGTGTCTTTGGTTCCGGAATTGCAATATTGATTCCAGTCTTGATGCCTGGTGCAACAATAATCGGCTGAATGTTCAGATACTTGATGATACCACTCGTCAGAGAGTGCATAACCTTCGGTACAACGGACGCGATAATAACCGCATCGATCTCTGAAACATGTATATCCCGTACCCGAAGCCAATCCACAAAATACACGCCATACTCATCCGATGTACGTGCCGTACCAGTTGTGATACGGAACGTCTTGATCAGCTTTTTTCCATCAAACAGTCCTACTGTAATATTCGTATTTCCAACGTCTACTGCAAATAACATATATCTTCCCCTTAGCTAAGGAAAAATGTCTGAAAATACAGCTCCAGCTGTTCAAACAATTCCTTCTTTTCCTTTCTGATCTGCTTAATTTTTAAACCACAGCCAATCTCGTCGTACAGGATATCTTCCTCTGCCGCGTCAGTGACAATATTCAGGTTTCCCATACTGTCAAACACAAGCATAATGATTCCACCAACATCTTCTGTGAACAACGTGCACAGAATCCGAAGCTCTTTTTTAACCTCAGTCGGCAGATTGTCAAAATCTTCATTCAAATAATACTTCTGCGTGTACTTTGAAGCACTGCACAAAATAATTTCATCCTGATACATAATCGTTCCTCGCTTATCCAATCACATCTGCCATATCATAAAAGCCTGCCGGCTTTCCTGCCAGAAACTTTGCTGCTTCCACTGCGCCCTTGGCAAATACAGACTTCGAATAAGCCGTATGCTTAAACTCGATCACTTCGTCCACACCTGCAAAAATCACCTCATGCTCACCGACGATCGTTCCGCCACGTACCGCAGAGATACCAAGTTCTTTCTTGTCACGCTTCTTTCTTACCTGCGAACGGTCATAGACATACTCATACGCATTGTCTCTGGCGTCGTTGATCGCATCGGCAAGTGCCAGTGCTGTTCCCGATGGTGCATCCACTTTCTGATTATGATGCTTCTCTACGATCTCAATATCATAACCGGCTGGTGCAAATACATTTGCTGCATCCTTCAGGAGCTTCATCAACGTATTGATACCCAGACTCATGTTGGCAGACTTCAAGATTGCTACCTTCTCAGAGCAAAGAGATACCTTGTTGAGCTGCTCCGGGGAAAGTCCGGTCGTACAAAGTACAACTGGAACCTGCTTATCAACTGCATAATCAAGCAGCTTATCAACCGCAACGGCTGCTGCAAAATCAATAATCACATCTGCCTTGACATCACATGCGTTGATATCTGTAAATACCGGATATCCGTTTTCTCTATTATCTACGACATCAATGCCGGCAACGATCTCCACATCCGGATCTTCCTTGCAAAGTCCTGTGATGACCTGCCCCATCTTACCGTTACAACCATGCATAATCACACGAATCATTTGTTTTTCCTCCCGGTCTGTCTATCTGTATTACTGGATTTTTACACCAAATCCTGTCATTGCTTTCTTTAACTGCTCTGTATGCTCTGGCTCAAGCTCTGTCAGTGGCATACGAAGGTTGCCTTCGCAAAGTCCCATCAGTTCCACTGCCTTCTTGACAGGGATTGGGTTTACCTCACAGAACAGTGCCTCACACAGAGGAATTGCCTTGATCTGAATCTCTCTGGCTCCAACCACATCACCATCTAAGTACTTCTGTACCATATCATGTGTCTCCTTCGGAGCTACATTTGCAAGTACAGAAATCACGCCCTTTCCACCAAGGGACAGGATTGGCATAACCTGATCATCATTTCCAGAATATACATCGAGGCATCCATCTGCCAGGCTTACCAGACGTGCAACCTGTGACAGATTGCCAGTTGCCTCCTTGATCGCTACGATATTTTTTACATTCTTAGCCAGATATACGGCTGTCTCCGGCTGGATGTTCGTACCGGTTCTGCTTGGTACGTTGTACATGATAATTGGAAGTGTCACGCTGTTTGCAACGGCTGTGTAATGTGCGATCAGACCTTTCTGTGTTGCCTTGTTGTAATATGGTGTTACAACAAGCAGACCATCCACGCCATACTTCTCTGCTTCCTGAGACAGATAAATAGCTGTCTCTGTACAATTTGAACCTGTTCCTGCAACAACCGGAATACGCTTGTTGACAACCTCTGCACAGAAACGAATACAGTCAAGATGCTCTTCATGGGATAAGGTTGAAGACTCACCTGTCGTTCCGCATACAACGATACAGTCGGTTCCACCAGCGATCTGATACTCGATCACGTCACGGAACTTATCATAATCCACCGAACCATCCTTCTTAAATGGTGTTACAATCGCAACTGCTGAACCTGTAAAAATTGACATCTTTCTCTTCCTCCTAAATAATTATAAGGTATAACCATAAATAAAGCTGGCACCCGATAAAGTGCCAGCTTGAAATGTCTCAATTCCGGTAGCGCTCCATCTGCATGCTTACAAATGACAGTCATACAATTCTTCATTGCACAACCAGGATTCCAGTGCTTAGACATCTGTCGTCCTTCGGCGGTTTCCCCTTTTCCATGCGATCCACTGCTCTAAGTCATCCCGCAAAGTACTCTTGAATTCCGCACCTCTACTCAATCAAAATCAAGGATAGTATATCATCGTTATACAGGTCTGTCAATCATTATTCCAAACATTCCATCTTGCTGACTGACACCTCGTATGCGACCTTATTGACTATCTCATCATTTCCTATTTTTTTCTGATATTCCCGGCTCTGGATACGTCCCCAGATTGCCACATGCTCACCAACTGCGAGCTTTCCTGCAAATCTGGCATTTCTGCCCCAGCAGATACAAGGAATATAATCTGATTTTCCGTATGCCCGGTTCACAGCGAGCAGAATATCTGCAATCTCTCTGCCAAGCGGCGTCATACGGTAGATCGGCTCTTTGCATATGTATCCGTCTAAGTATATCTGGTTCGGTTTGTTCTCCTTGTCATCCACCGCGTCGATCACCTCGATCTCACGTACAAACACAGACAGGATCAAACGGTTCTTGTTCTCCTCGTGCTTGTTGTACGACCGGAACTGTCCCTTCGCCAGTACCTTTTCCCCGATGTGGGATTTTTCTACATCAAACAGGCGATCGGAAACCATCAAAGGAATCACGTCATGCGCATCGCTTAATCTGCTGACTACCAGATCCACCATATAGAATCCCTCTCCGAATATCTCATGGCTGAATCGGAAATCTGATACGATTTCTCCTGCTACTACCACCTGATTGTTGTTCAAAATCTTCTCTGTCATATTTTTTCCTCCCTCTTGTCAATGTTCACAGCCTCATTTATATCCCCATATAAACTGTGAATTTTTAATATTGTACATTTACAATATATGCGTGCCTATATTGTAATATTCCAAACTTTTTCATTTTTTTCCTGTGCTTCGCTGTCGCAATACCTCGTATGCGATCACCGCGGTCGAAATCGCTGCATTTAACGACTCCACCTGTCCGCACATCGGAATCCGGATCAGATCATCCGCTTTTGCGCTGATTTCATCGGACAGACCATTTCCTTCGTTTCCGATCAGAAATGCACAGCCACCGGTAAAATCTTTCTCATAGAAGGTTGCCCCATCCAGATGCGCCCCATAAACCGGGATTCCACGTGTTTTCACGCGATCGATCGTCGCTGCCAGATCCTCGGCTACGGCAATTGGCATCCGGAAGATCGATCCCATCGTAGAACGGATCACCTTCGGGTTGTAGATGTCGACCGTATCTGCACTCAGGATAATACCCGTCACCCCAGCACCCTCTGCGGTTCGTATAATGGTACCAAGATTTCCCGGGTCCTGCAGTCGTTCGATAATCAGAAGAAACGGTGCCGCATCACCTGCAAATAAATCATCCTCCGTTGTGGCTGTCTGATATACCTCCGCCAGAATTCCCTGCGGCGTGTTTGTATCCGACATACTCTGGAAAACCGAATCCCTGACAATTTCCACCTCTGCCGGTATCTGGTTGCAGATATCTGCGAATTTGTCTGTCATGCTTTCCGCCACATAAAGTGTCTTGACCGCATCTGCCGGAATCTCCCGCACCATGCGGATGCCCTCCACGATATAAAGTCCGGTCTCTTTGCGCCGGCTGGCGGATTTGATCAGCTTTTTTATTTCTTTGATTTTGTCGTTTGACGCTGACGTTATCACGATTTTTCTCCGTTTCCTTTCTTATCTAAGAGAATGACATTCGCCTCTCCATATGTCTGTTTCAATTTCTCTACCAGAGTCTCACTGGCATCGACCCGGTATAAATCCGGTAACTGCTTGAGCTTGATATTTTGCTCCTGTCCTTCTCCGGCTGGTTTGATCAGTACCTTCACGACCACCCGGCCCGGATACTGCCGGAGCGTCGCATAGAGTGCCTGCTCCTGCTGCATATAGGTCTCTAATTCTGTGAAGCGCAGCCACAGTTCCTTACCGGCTGCTATACGTTCCTGCCGTATCTCGTCGAAGGTTGTCATCTTTGAGAAGAGCAGCTTGCCGCCCCGCTCATCGACCGATGCATTTCCTTTGATCAGCACCTTCGCATCCTTCACAAACCGGTCTTTATTCTGCCGGTAATCTCTGGCGAACACGACAACCTCAACCGAACCATACAGATCCTCCACAGTAAGGAATGCCATCTCATCGCCGTTTCGTGTTGTCTTCTTCGTAATCTCCGTGAGCAGACCGCCGATCGTGTAGCTGGATTTATCCACGACACATTCACGCTCTTCGAACTCCATCTCCGTTCCGGCATTCTCGTCCTCCTCGGTATCTGCCAGAAATGCCGTCGACTTCGCGGTTGTGTATTCTTCTATAATATCCAGATCATCCTCCAGCGGATGTCCACTGACATAGATACCCAGAATCTCCTTTTCCTTTGCAAGCAGCTCATCCTTCGGGTATTCCTCCACATCCGGATAGCGCACCTGAAATTCCGTCTTTTCTTCCTCTCCAAGGAAATCCATCAGCGACATCTGTCCACTCATGGCATTTTTCTTTTCTTTCGCCGTCTGCTCTAACACAGCCGGATACACCATCATCATCTGATGGCGGTTATAGCCGAAGCTGTCAAACGCTCCTGCTAAAATAAAGCTCTCGATCGTCCGCTTGTTTGCTTCCTTCCCAGAAAGTCTCGTACAGAAATCCTCTAAGCTTGTAAATGGACCGTTCGCAACAACCTCCTGGTGCACGACTTCTGTCACACCGTCTCCGATACTTCTTAATCCTGACAAGCCAAACCGGATCGCATTTCCATCGACAAGGAAATCTCCGCTTCCTTTGTTGATATCCGGCGGCAGGATTTTGATGCCAAGCGATTTACACGTCTGGATATAACTGCTCATCTTCTCCGTATTTTCACGGACAGACGAGATCAGCGCTGCCATGTATTCAACCGGATAATAGATCTTTAAATATGCGGTCTGATATGCGACCACCGCATACACTGCCGCATGCGACTTGTTAAATGCATAGTTCGCAAAATCGACCATATCGTCGAAGATTTTATTGGCGACGGATTCCTGGATACCGTTTTTGACACAGCCCGGCACGTTTAACTCCTCGTTACCATATACAAAATACTGCCGCTCTTTGTCCATGACGTCCGCTTTTTTCTTCGCCATCGCACGGCGTACCAGATCCGAACGTCCCATCGAATATCCGGCAAGCTCCATTACGATCTGCATAACCTGCTCCTGATATACCATACATCCGTATGTTGATTTCAGGATCTTCTCCAGCTTCGGTGTATCATAGACGATACTTTCTGGATGCTCACGGTTCGCTAAGTACTTCGGAATGAAATCCATCGGTCCCGGACGATACAGCGAGATTCCGGCAATAATTTCATCCAGATTCTTCGGCTTCAACTGCTTCATGAAAGACTTCATACCGGCACTTTCCAACTGGAACACGCCGTCGGTCTTTCCTTCTGATAACAGCTCATAGACTGCCGGATCACTCATATCCAATTCCGACATATTGAGCTTCACACCATGATTTTCTTCAATCCGGTCTAACGCGTCCTTGATGACAGTCAGATTCCGCAATGCCAGAAAGTCCATCTTCAAAAGCCCCAGCTCTTCCACCGGGTCTTTCTCATACTGGCAGACAATACCACCATCCACGCTCCGTGCGAGCGGTACATATTCCTCGATTGGCTTCTGACCGATGATAACGCCTGCGGGATGTACACCCGTATGCCGTTGCAGACCTTCGAGCTTCATTGCCATGTCAAGCAGCTTTGTTACATCCGGTTCATTCTCATACATTTCCTTCAGGTCTGGACTTACTTTCAAAGCCACCGGAAGAGTGACATCTTTTACGCCCGGAACCTTGTTCGGAATTGCCTTTGCAACCTTATCACACAGACTATATGGAAGTGCCATCGCACGACCGACGTCGCGCACACACATCTTTGCTGCCATCGTACCGAAAGTGACAATCTGGACAACCTTTTCCTTGCCGTATTTCTGTACGACGTAATCAATGACTTCCTGTCTTCGGTTGACACAGAAATCAATATCAATATCTGGCATCGATACACGTTCCGGATTCAGGAATCGTTCAAACAGCAGATCGTACCGAAGCGGCTCGATATCCGTAATATACAGACAATAGGATACAATTGATCCGGCAGCAGAGCCTCTGCCCGGTCCAACCGGAATATCATGACTTTTCGCGTAATTGACAAAATCCCACACAATCAGGAAATAATCAACAAAGCCCATCTGTTTAATCATGTCAAGCTCATAATGCAGACGGTTCTTTACCTCATCTGTGACCTCTGGATACCGCTTTTTCGCGCCCTCCTCACAGAGCATCGTCAGATACGAGAAGGAATCATACCCCTCCGGCACATCGTATTTTGGAAGCTTCCGCTCACCAAATACGATCTCGACATTACACATATCTGCGATCTTGTTCGTATTCTCCAATGCTTCCTTTGCATATGGGAACAGCGCCTCCATCTCCTCCGGAGATTTCAGATAGAACTGTCCTTCCTCATAGCGCATACGATCTTCGTCATTGACCGTCTTTCCCGTCTGGATACAGAGCAGAATATCATGCGCCTCCCAGTCCTCTTTGTTGATATAATGGGAATCGTTCGTAACAACCATCGGGATGCCGGTTTCTTTGGACAACCGCATCACGCCCATATTGACGGTACGCTGATCCGGGATGCCATGATCCTGCATCTCCAGATAATAATTGCCCTCGCCAAAGATCTTCAGATGACGCAATGCTGCTTCTTTTGCTTTCTCATACTGCTCCTGACGCAAGTCAGTCGCAACCTCACCAGCCAGGCATGCCGAAAGTGCAATGATACCCTCATGGTATTTCTCCAGCACCTCCATGTCCACACGCGGTTTATAATAATAGCCCTCCGTGTAGCCACGTGTCACGATCTTACAGAGGTTGTGGTATCCCTCGTTGTTTTTTGCAAGCAGAACGAGATGGTAATACCGGTTTTCTCCCTTTACCACCTCACGGTCAAACCTGGAACCCGGTGCCACATACACCTCACAGCCGATGATCGGCTTGATTCCATTTGCCTTACATGTCTTATAAAATTCGATCACGCCATACATCGCACCGTGGTCTGTGATTGCCAGCGCATCCATGCCAAGTTCTTTCGCACGCGGAACCAGCTCCTTGATCTTTGCCGAGCCGTCCAACAGACTGTACTGCGTATGCACATGTAAATGTGTAAATTTCATCTTATCTCCTAGTAATCTTCTCCATACGGAAACAAATATTTCAAAAATGGCAGATACTTCGCAAGCTTCTTCCGACGCAGCGGAATCACCTCATAATTATGAATATAACGAAAGGTATAAGCCTCGCCCTTTCTCGCAAGCATATTCAGATACTTCTCCAGAAGCTTCGCGGAATCCGGATGCAGCAGACGTCTCGATCTGCCATTCATATAATAATCGAGTGGCTGCTTCTCATAATAATTTTCCTTGTTGTAAATCTTGCAGGCTGCCACACGGTCACAGAACATCTCAATCACATATTCCTTCGGCATCTTACAGCCAACCAGCAAATGTTTTGTATCGCTTCTGTCAACATTGTAATCCACCCAGTACTCCAGATGGTGTTTGTTTCTTCCCTTGTGGTGCAGCCACGAAGAGGTGTATCCCTTATCCTCACGCTCTGCATCGTTCGGGCTGCGGTTTCCCTGATAGTATTTCGCGCCCATCGAAAACTCCGTCCATGAATATTTGGACAGGTCGTGCAACAGTCCCTGCTTATACAATCCAACCGCAAAGCAATGCCGCATCACCATAATCTTATGTGCGGTAATCGTCTTTAAATGTTCCAGCCACTTCATTTTTAACATCTCTTTTCGCTTTCTATTTTATTTCTGTGCAGCCTGTGCCGCATGATACTGTTCTTTCAGTCCATCCGTCACAGTCACCTGATTTTCTTTGTCAATAAATACTGCCTCTGCCTTGTACTTCTGCAACAACGGCAAAGACTTCTCATAGCCAAGCACATAGCATGCCGTCGACAATGCATCGCTGTACAAGCCATTTTGGCATACAACTGTCACCGAAGCAAGTCCTGACTCCGCCGGATATCCGGTTGTACGATTTAAAATATGATGATACCTCGTACCAGCCTTCTCGATAAACTTTTCATAATCACCGGAGGTGGATACACAGGTGTTACTGTTCGAAGCAAATTCCAAATAACCGATCATATCCTCTGCGTCACCCTGCGGATCACGGATGCCTACCCGAAATGAACTGCCGTCCTTTTTTGCACCATACACAAGCACGCTTCCGCCGACACTGATCGTTCCGCCGCTTACTGCATCTTCTTTTAATATCTGTTCTGCAATATCCAGTGCGAATCCCTTGCCAACCGCGCCAAGATCTAACACCATATCGGACTTGTCGATCGTCACCGTCTGCGATTCACCAATCGTCACTGCCTCATAGCCTGTCTTTTCAAGCACAGTATTAATCTCTGTGTCAGTTGGAACCCGGAAATCTTCCTCCGTCGCCGACTCGATATTCCAGAGATTCGCCAGTGGACGGATCGTAATATCCAATGCGCCCTGGCTGTCCCGGCATATGTTATACGCCTGCGTCAGCGCCAGATACAAGGTATCCGAAACCTCTGCCGCTTCTCCCGCTGTGTATGTGTGGTTCAGCTTATATAAGGCACTGCCCTCCTGCCGCCATGATATCTCCTGCTCATCTAAGTCTTTGATTGCCTGTTCAATCTTTGCATACTCCGTATCCTGTGTCCCATACAGACTGACTGACACCGATGTTCCCATCGCGAAGCTGTACGTCGTCTGTCCATCGGCAGGCTGCCTGTCCTTTGATGTATCCTCCCGTGCATTCCCCCACTGATACAGTACGATCAAAAGTCCTGCAACTACAAGCATGCCGACCGCAATCACTATTTTTCTACCAATTCCCTGCTGCATATCAATGATGATATCCTTCCATTCGTTTTGTATATTCGTCGAGCTGCTCTTTTAATTTCTTATATTCCTTTTCCTTTAGCTCCCCGGCTGCCTGATATTCAGCCAGCTTTACCTCCGCCTGCTTCCGCGCAGAAATCGCCAGATCCTTGTAGTTGTTCTCCAGATTGATCTGCACTTCATGAAACAGTGCTTCTATCTCTTTTTTTGCCTGACTCGTTTTCCCAAATAACAAAACCTTCACTTCCTTTTTCATGGAAATTTTCAAAACATTTGTTCGCATAATTATGTTTTAGTATACCATTTTTTCGTGCTTATTTCAATGTATGATTGAAAGTCCTCCCGCTTTTTGATAAAATGCACTGGTAGAATTTGTTCGAAACACGCAGGAGGAATTTATCATGCTGTTAGCATGCCAGAATATATCAAAAGCATTCGGCACAAAGGAAGTTTTGAAGGATATCAACTTCCATGTCAACGAGAAAGAAAAGATCGCCATTGTCGGTATCAACGGCTCTGGAAAAACGACGCTCCTAAAGATTATCATGGGCGAAGAATCCGCCGACAGCGGACAGGTCGTGATTGCCAAGGATACCACGATTGGGTATCTGTCCCAGCATCAGGATATCTCCTTTGACAACACGATCTATGGCGAAATGCTTGCAACCAAACAGTACATCCTTGATTTAGAGGCGAATATCCGCCGTTTAGAACAGGATATGAAGCATGCAGAAGGCGAAGAATTAGAGAAGATCTTAGAGACCTACAACCGCCTGAGCAGCAAATACGACCGCGACAATGGGTATTCTTATGAGAGTGAGATTACAGGCGTTTTAAAAGGACTCGGTTTTGGTCCGGAGGACTATGACCGCCATATCAATACATTATCCGGTGGTCAGAAGATGCGAATCGCACTGGGACGTCTGCTTCTGACACGTCCGGACATCATCATCCTCGATGAGCCGACAAACCATCTGGACATGCCAAGTATTTCATGGCTCGAGTCTTTCCTGTCCTCTTATCCTGGTAGTGTGATCGTGGTCAGCCATGACCGCTATTTCATTGATCGGATTGCAACGCAGATCGTAGAAATCGACAACAAAAAGGCAACCGTCTACCACGGAAACTACACCTACTTTGCATCCAAGCGCGCAGAGATCCGTGCCAACATGATGAAGGCCTACTTAAACCAGCAGCAGGAAATCAAGCATCAGGAAGCTGTCATCACGAAACTCAAGCAATTTAACCGTGAGAAGTCCATCAAACGTGCGGAAAGCCGTGAAAAGATGTTAGATAAGATTGAAGTCTTAGACAAGCCGACCGAGGTTGCCTCCGAGATGCGGCTCACCTTAGAGCCATCTGTGGAAAGCGGGAATGACGTCTTAACCGTCACGCATCTGGCGAAATCTTTCGGCACAAACTGTCTGTTCCAAGATCTTGACTTTGATATCAAGCGCGGCGAAAAGGTCGCCCTGATCGGCGGAAACGGAACTGGAAAGACCACGATCTTAAAGATGGTCAATCATCTTGTACCGAAGGACGCCGGAACGATTGCCCTTGGCTCGCGCGTACATATCGGCTATTACGACCAGGAGCATCAGGTACTCTCCCTGCATAAGACGATCTTCGAGGAGATCAGCGATGCCTACCCGGATCTGACCAACACAAAAATCCGAAATGTACTGGCAGCCTTTTTATTTACCGGAGACGACGTATTTAAGAAGATTGAAGATTTAAGCGGCGGCGAGCGTGGACGTGTGTCCCTTGCCAAGCTCATGCTCTCCCCTGCCAATTTCTTAATCCTAGATGAGCCGACAAACCATCTGGATATCCAGTCCAAGGGTATCTTGGAGGATGCAATCCGCAGCTATACCGGAACCGTATTTGTTGTCAGTCATGACCGTTATTTCATCAACCGGATTGCAACCCGGATTCTGGAATTAAAGGACAAACAGCTTTACAGCTTTATCGGAAATTACGATTATTACGAAAGTCACAAGGATCAGGTGTACGAGGCGGCTGCACCGAAACAGACGGATACTTCCGCAGACACCGTAACAGCACCTTCTGCCACTCCTTCCGGCAAAGATGATTACAAAAAGCAGAAGGAAGAACAGGCACGACTTCGTAAGAAAGAAAACGATATCAAAAAAACAGAACAAAAAATTGAAGAAACAGAGGCAGCGATTGCGCAGATTGACGAGGAATTCTTAAATCCTGAATACGCAACAAACTCTGCCAAACTCGGCGAGCTATCAAAAAAGCGCGAAGAGCTGGAAGAAACGCTCTCCGCACTTTACGAGACATGGGAAACCCTGCTCGCTTAAGTTAAAAATAAGTTTTCTCGAACTGATTGACCGGCATCGGTTTTGCAAAATAGTAGCCCTGGAACAATGTACATCCAAGCTCCTGCATATACTGAAGCTGGTCTTTTTGTTCGACGCCCTCTGTCACTACATGGATATCCAGCTCCTTTGCCAGATTCAGTACCATTTCCAGAATCATCCGGCTACGCTCCGGATCTTCATTTCTCCGCAGGAATTCCATATCAATCTTGATTGCATCCAGATTCATGTCCTGCAGCATATTCAATGACGAGTATCCACGTCCAAAATCATCCATCACCACACGGAACCCATATGTCCGGAGATCATCGATCAACGCCAGATGTTTATTCGCATCTTTCATGACGGACGTTTCTGTAATCTCCAGACGCAGCTTATCCGGATCAATCTCATAACATTCCACCAGAGTTGTCAGAGTTGTATAAATATCTAAGAAATAAAAATCCTTCGGTGATACATTGACCGATATGTAATACTGCTCTTTTCCCATCGCTTTCCAACGCTGCAACTCCTTACAGGCAAGCTCCCATACATACTGATCCATCGCGCTGATCAGACCGGATTTTTCAAACACATCGACAAACTCCTCCGGCAGCATCATGCCATGCACCGGACGGAACCAGCGCACCAATGCCTCCGCGCCAAGCATCGTTCCCTGCTCATCTACCTGTGGCTGCAAATATAGCCGAAATTCCTGTTTTGCTATTGCAGAGCGAAAATCACTGACCATATGCTGTCGCTCCAGCATCTGTTTTCGCAATTCATCATCATAATATGCAATGGACTGCTGATAATCCCCCTTAATCGATTCAATTGCCAGAAATGCCCTGTCACAGTAGACAGATATCGGTGTTTTGATGTTCCGGATTGGACAGATTCCGGTATAAATCCGTGCGTGGTAAGAATTATTATCTCCAATATGGCTAATCAGATCCAATTCCTCCAAATATCGCTCATGGTTGAGCTTCTCATCGCGCACGCAGACTGCAAATCGATCTGCCGAAAGTCTCGCCAGTACTGTATCGCCCGTCGCCAGATTTCGGAACATGTTTGCCAGAGACCGTAACACCGCGTCGCCACGCTCAATTCCAAACACATCGTTGATGATCTTAAAGTTCTGAATATCCGCACACAGAATGCTATACTTTACATTTGGATTTGCGACGATCTGCTGCTCAACAGTTTCATAAAAATGCTCACGGTTAAACAGACCTGTCAGCGAATCATAATTACTCCTGTAGCGTTCTTCCTCCAGTTTTTTCCGATGTTCTGTTTCATCATGCAGTACATAATAACAACCGATAAAACGGTTGTCTTCATCCCAGATTCCCCGATATCGTGCAGCAAAAAAATTCTGTTTACCATTGATTTCTGTCTCGCCCTGCCAACTGCATTCCTCGATTTCTTCCGGTTTGCGATCACCCTTCCACGACCGGTAATAGTTCTCGATCACACGAGTATCTTTATCTACATGAAATACCTGTCTGGCATACACATTGGCATAGATGCATCGTCCTTTGATATCCATGCAGACAACACCATCTGTGAAATTTTGTACCACCATAACAAGTGTTTTCTCCACCAACCCCTTCGGCACATACTGAAATGTAATATAATAGATGCCGGCAGCGGTAATTCCGTAAAATAACACGGAGTAATCAAACTCCAGGTTGAGCACCTCATAAACAACATTTGTTGCAATCATCAGCAAAAAGCAATACAAAATTGCATAATACTGTTTCACATAAATTCGTGCCGCCTTATAGATTTCATAAGCTAACAGCAGAAATGTCATAACCGCAAACATATACACGAACAACTTGTGATATGAATAAAGCCACGTTCTTGAGGTGACTTTGTAATAATATCCCTCTGCTTTATCTCCGGATAATACAACCGAAAATAACATCTGATTATATACATTAATGCCACACAGAATCCCGTCAATCGCTATCAATATCCCAAGGATTAAACCTCCACGTTTGTTGACAAACGTCTCCTGTGTAAAATCATTAATATAAATAAAAAACAATATCAACAGGAAATCACTGCACCAAAAATACAAGCCATACGACGCCAATGCAACTGTATCATTGATATCCAGAATCGTCATGGCATAAAACAAAATGGTTGATGCAGCTACAGTATGAAGCCGTACCACATCCTTCGCAACCTGTGTCTGTTCTATCTGCTTGATCATAATAATGCGATATACCAACAAAACAATCATAATCAGCATAATCGCTAACATCGCACTCTTCAATCCTATCTCCCCTATCCTTCGGTTGAAATATATTTGTCTTCATAATCCCAAACCGACATTGGTTTTGCAAAATAATATCCTTGAAATACATCGCACCCCATCATGGTTAATGCATCCACCTGTTCCCTGGTTTCTACTCCCTCGGTAACAACCTCCATCCCCAGTCGTTTCGACAAATGAATAACATTGCTTACGATTGACATACTTCGTTCATTATTTCTGGTCTTACGTAAAAATCCCATATCCAGTTTGATTGTATCCATCTTGATATCCTTCAACATATTCAAAGAAGAATATCCGCTTCCAAAATCATCCATCTCCACCTTAAACCCATACTGCCGCAGTTTGTTTACCAGACGGATTACTTTTTTCGTATCCGACATGACTGCCGTTTCCGTGATTTCCAGATGAAGATTCTTCGCTTCGAAGCCATGCTTTTGTACCAGTTGAGTAAACACTTTATAGATATCCATATAATAAAAATCACGTGGTGAAATGTTTACTGACAAATAAAAATCTGCATGTCCCTGTCTGCACCAGTCGCGAAGCTGGATACAGGCTTTCTCCCATATGTAACGATCCAACTCACTGATCAGACCGGTCCGCTCAAACAGCTCAATAAACTCTCCCGGCGGAATCATACCACGCTCTGGATGAATCCAGCGAACCAGTGCTTCTCCACCACGCACAACACCGTCCGCAGATATCTGTGGCTGAATATAAAAGCAGAACTGTCCGCCCTCTAACGCATCATGGAACTGACTGATAATTCCCTGTTCCTTGAGTGCAGTCTCCCGCAGCTCCTTATCATAATAGCTGATACGGTTTGAAACATCATCCTTGATGGTTTTGATTGCCATAATAGCCCGGTCACACATAACTGCAACCGGTGTATTCCTATCGTCTACTTCATAGATTCCCATATACATACGCAGCCTAAAACTGGAATTACCTTCTATCTGCTCAATTCGCGAAATCTCCCGTCGAAATATGTTTTCCTGAAATAATTCCTTTGGCAAAAGCAGTGCAAACCGGTCACCTGCCAACCGCCCATAAATACAACCTGCCGGAGTTTTCTGTTTCAGACTTTCTGCCTGTTTTATTAAAATATCATCCCCCTTTTTACTTCCATATACATCGTTCACAATCTTAAAATCACGGATATCACTACAAACAATATAAAACGCCGTATCTGAATTCTCCCGTAACATCTGTTCTGCGCACTCATAAAAATATTCCCGATTATAAATACCTGTCAATGCATCATGGTTTGCCTTATACTGTTCAGATTTCACACGCTCCACTTCTTCCGTTCGGTCATGTAACAAAAAAAAGCTTCCAATCTCGTGATTCTCATATATCATCTTCTTATATTGAAACTGAAAGAAATGTACTTTTCCATCTATTCGAAATTGTTCTTTCCATGCAATATCATGAATATCCCGAAGATTTTTTCCATTCAGCCAGCCCTGCAACTTTTTATCAAGTGCAGAAAGCTCAGACACATGAAGAATCTTCTTTGCCTGTTCATTTGCATGAATGCATTTCCCTTTTACATCATAACAGACAACTCCGTCATCGATAGTCTTAATAAACAAGGCCAGCATTTTTTCTACAAGGCCCGCCGGAATATGAAAGAATGTAAAATAAGTGATTGCACAACATAATGCGGTATATCCGATCAATGAAAAATCGTAAATGAATTCAAACTTGAAAAACATAATATTTGCAATTGCGGTCAATATAAGCGTAATAATGATCGAAGAATAATTTACTTGAAAAATTCTTGGGCATTTTGACCTGCGGACAAGCAGAACAATCAGACATGCCGCAGCAAATGCATAACAAATCAATGTATGAACCCCATACAAGATACCATAGCTTTTTACACCATAATAAACATTACCGAACTGGTCTGTCATCGGAGCCACATGGAATACATTCTGCACTCTAAGATTTGAAAATAACACAATCGCATCTGTAAGCAACAGGATATACGTTACCGGACGCATCCATACTTTATGCCGATAGGTGTCAGCATATACACGACTATAAATAAACAGCAACAACGTCATAAAATCTACACAAAAATAAAAAAGTGCATAAAAAAACAATGCCAGCTTCTCATCGACTGTCATCAACGCCATACCATACAGCATAACCATTCCTGTCTGTGAAAGCAGTAATCCAAACACCGAATTCCGTAAAGCGTTTTTTTCTATCCGTTGTACTGTATATATACAAAATAAGAGGGGAATCAATAAGATAACCAAACTCCCAAAGAATATATATTTCAATATAAACACCCCAAATCATATCATTTCATATTTTAAAAATACTTAATATTATTTTATAAAATTCACTACGTACTGTCAACTTAAATGGCACAAAAGAATGTGTTACCGAAGTGTGGGGGCTCATTTTCCTTGATGAAAGATTTTGAAAATATCGTTTTATTAAGGAAAATGTTGTGAACTGAATAAACTGAACTTATCTGCCTTTGATTATACCTTGTATTGCCATTTTATACAATATGTTATTCTATTTTCACATGTCTTGGATTCCAAGACTTAAAGCTCTCAATGCATCTGTATAATTACCAACCGGGCTTCCAAGTGCCGGCACTCCTGCCTGCATGATGTCTACCCATTTGCTTCCTTTTCCAATCACCTTCTTTACTTTATCTGCTGATAATGACTTGATTTCTTTCACATAGTTTTCCGGAAGTATAATCTCTCCATCATATTTTTCAATGATCTTTTCCAGATCTCCATTTTCGCGGGTGTAGATTATCTTGGCCAGGTTATCAGCTCCGCCGACTGACCAACGCATCTTACGTCCCTTCATCCGGTTGGTGATGAGGCTGCAGTTCTGATTTTCCTGCACTCCCATATTTTTATATATCTGTCCTTCCGGTGCTTTCAGATCAATACCCATCTTTTTGATCTGCTCCTGCCAGCGCGGAAGTCCATCAATGTTGTTGCTCAAATATCTATATAGATCCTTTGCGTTCTTCAGATCTGTCTTGTGTTGGTCATCATCGATGCTGTTTATGTATGTCTCAATATCCTGCAGACCACCTTCATAATCTCCGGACATCATTTTTTCAAGAATCCTTGATGAAATTTTTTTATGTTTAATGCAACCACGGATTTTTTTCACGATGTGAAATCTATCCAGCTGAAAGATTCGTTCCGGATTATAAGTGTTGCTGATCCAAGCTGCGCCATCGCCGTTTAGCACGCGCACCTGATCTGCTTCTATATAAAAAACACTCTGAATGAGTGCTTCTGTTTTCGAATTGAATTTCGTTGATCCTGCCATTCCGGCAAGCACTTTCTTATTTACTAATTTTTTACCATCGTCGCTCCAACCGGAATAAACGGTTGCAAGCTTCATTTCCTGTGATTTTGCTTTCTTTTTGTTTTTCTGTATATTCAAATAAACGCCATCTGCTTCCAGAAATATAATCGGGCTTTCCGTCTCTCCTCTGGTTGTCTCTTCTTCCATCTCATTCAGTATTATTTCCTCTTCCTTGCCGATTTCTTCCCCAATCTTTTGCACGACGTTCCATGCTCCATGACTGCTGATTGTCTGTCCGGTTGTCTGTGATATCAATTCTGCAGCTTTTCGATATGGCATTTCTACCGCAGCTTCCGCTATTACCTGTGCCAGATTTGCTGATACGGTTCCAATTTTTTCCATCTGCAGCTTCTCATCAAGAAGATATACATGATGCCCCGTCTTTCTATCATAATACATGTGCCTGATATATTCGACCTCACCATATACTGTTTTTATCGTTGTTTTTCTTTTTTGCTTATTTACATATCTTTTTGTATCTCTTGTTTGCTGCAAAAACTTATCGAGTTCTTCCAGAAGCTCCTTGGTCATGTTCCGCGCAGCTTCACATACAGATTCATATATCCATTTTTCCAGATCCTGAAATTTAGCGGTCTTAAGAAGTTTTTCAAAATTGTAATTCATATCCATTTCCTCCTGACCGTATTATAACATTTCAGTCAAAGAAAAAGGATAGCGGTCTCAGACTGCTATCCTTGTCTTTAACCATATATCATTTATAGTCCATCGCGATCCAGAGTTTCATCCCTCACTCTGGCATATGTCCTCTGACATCTGCTTCCCACACAGACCGTGCTTTTTTCCACGGTAAGTATCATTGTCCTCTAAAAGCTGCCTTCTCAGATGTGAATATTGTTATATCCTGCAGCCACCCCTTCATCGCCCCGTAGTATCTTTCCGACTGTATCATCGTCTTTTTTCACTATTCGTATTCATACATTTTTGTATCAACAGACTTTATGATATTATCAAAAACGAACTGAATCTAATAAGTTACTTAAGCGGGCTCGTGGTGATTAACGTAATCGCTGTGACTTATGAACTTATCAAGGAACATGCAAGGGTATGCCAATCAGCCCCTTGCATGTTTTATTTTATCAAAGTTCTCGAAAATCTAAAAATGTACAAATTAGTATTTTTTTCTGTTTTATACAATTTAGTGTAAATTTCTTATTCATCGTTCCAATGCTGCATCTGCAGCTACACTTCCGATTATCTTTTTCTGGGGGATTGGGGAACACCCCAACAAGCGGGATTTGTGGCATTGTATTCATACAATGTACACCAATCCCCTGCTTGCTCCTTTCTGGTCACTCCTTTCTGGTCAAATCCACTTATCCGGAACCAGGACGAAAATAAAAGGGATCAAAATTGAAAATTTATTTCTGTACAAAAACAAGAAAAAAAAATAGCCAGTTAGGCTATTCTAACCGGCAAATATTTCATATTGGTACTTTGGCTTACTACTTTCTGCAAAGCCTGACATATAACAAGACGGACAACGACACCGTCACGGTGAAGGTAAGTCGTCCGGACAGGATAAATCCAGCCGGGCAACTTGCCTTGACCGTGTCTAATCGTCCATGAGGTCCTCAATACGACATCCTAAAACATTCGCCAACGCGCGCAATGTTATACCTTGAGCCTTGTTAATATCTCGATAACCACTTTCGTATGCTTGAATAGCACGACACGACACATCAGATAAACAGGACAAGGTATCTTGTGAATATCCCCTGCTTTCACGAATTTTTTTTAAATTAGACATAAAAACACCACCCTAAAGAGGCGGTATATTTCAACCGCCATTTGCATTTAATCAATATCATAATCAAAGCGCCCGTACAAATCATATTTCAAAAAATATGATAAATGCTCATAAAATGAATAATCGTTTTCGCCGTCATTTACAATTTCATGATCGCTGACTATAAAAATTGCAAATTCTGGATCTCTCATATTGTCCCAATTCCCACTTATCCGGCATTCATAGCTCGGATCTTCTTCATAGCCAAGAGCATGTTTTGTATTGCCTTTTGAATCAACAAAATCATATTTCACTCCTGCGCTCGGCAATTCAACCCTTTTTTTGATGATGCAACCGTGCGACTCTAAAGCCTTTGCGAATGTCTCGCCCTTGTATGCCGGGATGTATTTAATTATTCTAGCCGTGTGACCGTCATAGATCATCTTTTTTTCATTCGAAAATAACTTGCTAATATCGAAATTACTTGTTAAAGGTCCAGATGTCATTTCACCGGAATTTTCTATTGTAATGCCCCACTTTTGACATTTGTCGCTCAAAGTGCAAGATATATCGAATCTAAAATCATCCGGCGCATCCCCCATATACTCGCCACACATATGATACCCATTTTTTATTAAGTATTCGATATTCTCGGCACCGAAGAAATCGGAAAGGAAATTGTTTAATTCGTCATAATCCAATATATTTATATTCTCTTTCTCAATTATGATTTTTAATGCTTTAATTAAGCAATACGCCTGTACAAAGTATTCCGAATCAATAACCTTTTGCGCGGTTGGATGCTCGATGCTTAGAATTGAATTTCTAAATTCTTCGCTATTTGCTTCGTGGAAAAATAGTTCCATAGATACCGCCCCTTTCTAAAATAAACCATAATTTCCGCTATTCAATCCGCGTCTAAATGTTTCGTATTTCACTTCACGGCTGCAATTATCCCAGCCTCCGCCTCTGCATGCTCTGTATGGGTAAGCCGTTAATTGACCGCCGTTTTTGTCGTACTTGATGCCGCGGATCACATATCCATTTTCTGTTAATACTTCGTATTCTGTAACCGTCTCAAGAACTTCATTTTTAACCTTGATACTATGCCAACCATCTTTGACCATAATTACCGCCCCTTTCTAATCTTCACAATAACTTTTTACAACTTCTTCCACTTCTTCAGAAGTGAAGCAACCACCGAACACATCCGCCATATTATTGATATCTGTCTGGCTGATCTGCTCGCGTGCTTTGTCGCTCAGCTTCAACCCGTCCAGATAATCAGCAACCGCTTTGTTGAGTTTCCGAAGCTGATCGCCGCCCCTTCTCGTGATCTCGTTGATCTGATCCATCGTCATTTCTTCGTATTTCATACTTTCCACCCTTCGCCATCTGCGCCTTTCTTTAATATGTATTTATTATATCACTGTCGTGATACTTTGTCAATATATTCATAAAAAGTATATCACTGTAGTGATGCTTAAGCTTTATAAAAATCATAATCAACACCAATCTTTAACTCTCATTCTTTCGTCTTGGTAAACATCCCGGTATGAGGGGGTAGGGTGTGGGAAGGGGGAACATGACCGCAGACCGTCCCCAGGCATTCCTAAAAAAGGGTGCACTTGTCCCTTGGCATATTTAAGCTGAATTTTTGAAAAAGTGCACAAAAAATAACGGTTGATCAATTTCCTGATCCCGTCAAATTGCATAATGGCACTCCCAGGCTGCTGTCCTTCCTGTGTGCCATCACAAAGCAGAGTTCCGGGAATCGAACCCGGAATAAAAACCATCTCCGCTACCAGCCGAAACGCTGATCTATAATAATAAATTGTGTGCAGCCGGTTCTCTTGCGCATCTCGCTCTCGCTAATCGACAGCGCCATAAAGGACACGCAGCTTGAAGGAATCTTGTCTGATCGCTTCCCTTCCTGCAGTATCTCGTAAGCTATCTGCTGGCACTGTGCCGGTGCTCCGTTTGCCAGGGCGTTCCGGAAATTCGCTGTCTTTGTGCCCTCAAATTGGTTTGGTGCATATATGACATCCTCCAGCGTGAGTGCACCGCCATACTGCATGGCAAGCCGGTTCATAACTACGGTTCCTACTGCAAGTTTATCCTCGTAGGATGCTCCGGCTTCGCTATAGATTAATGCTGCAAGCAGCTTCTCGTCATCCGTCCTTGTTTCTGTCGGCGTGATAACATAGATATTGCTGCAGCTTTCCATGACCTCATCCATTGAAATTGCTTTATCTGTCGTGCCTCCTTCACAATTTTCTGCCCTGCAGTATTCCTCATTGCCGGTTCCATCCGCCGGATCAAGTGCAGCTATCAAACCGGCTTCCGTGTACCCGATTAGCGTGATCCAGTGGCACCCGCCTCCAGATACGTTTCTTCCAGTATTCCATTGGCTGCTCCCGGAACTCATATCGCAATTATTATGTAAGTAAACAACACACAACGATCCATGCTGCAGCGCCTCATCGATCGTCTCTGCAGATACCGTCCCTCTTGTTATTTTTACCGGGTAATGATTGTTTACCCATGCGTCCGCGCCATACCAAAGCCCTACAAGACCATTATTGTGTTGCTCTAGCATATCTGGTGTGATCTGCAGCCCTAAACTCCGCAGAGCAGAGGCTGCAGCCGTCACACCACATGCTTTGTTTGCTTGTCCTGTATAGTTGTGCTGGTTATAGCTGTGATAGTCATACTGTGCTGCAGCTTCACCCACTCCATCCGTACCGGATATGGAATGAAGCACGCCTGCAGCAAGCGTTACAACAATGATTGCCGCGCCGATCGATACAAGTACAAGCTTTCCGACCGCGCCTGCTATCATTTTTACCAGTATTAAAACTTCTTTCATAACAAAGCCGGATACTGCTTTCGCAGATCTTCGGATCACACTCATTCCGGCATAGTCAGGATCACTGTCTGACCGGTTCTGACGCCCGGCATATTCCGCATCTGAAAGACTGCTCAATTCCTGTACACTATCTTTCACTGCTCCTGCTACTTTTTTTGAGTTTACACATAACACCTCATCTGCAGGTTTTCTTTTTATTGTCTTTTCTTTTGTTACAACATAGTTCCCGGATTCTTCAGTATTCTCCGGATTATTTTCTGTCCTTTGCTGGATGGATAAAATTTTTTCATGCAGAGCATCGACGGTGTCCGGATATTCCGTCACCGCCTCTCTGTCTTTTTCCTGCAGCTTCTTCTTATTTCGTTCCAGTGCTTTTCCTCTCGTCCAGCTTTCCTTTTCTTCCTCCGGTTCTGTCCTGTTTGATACAGACACGATATCGGTATCTCTCCGTGTATTTACCAGCATGTAACCACCACCTATGCGCTTTTTACGACTGTAGTATTAACAAGCTGATAGATTTCCGAATCTTCCGGAATCGTATCATCCAGTGTAAATATGACATTTCCGATCTTCGCAACTCCATGTCCCGGTTCTGCTGATTCAAGCTTCCGGATCTGAATACCTGATAAACTGTACATATCTGCAAGCTGGACTGCATCCAGGTGATCCTGCTTAAACATTATCACATTTTCCGAGTTTTTAAGCATTGTAGACGCCGCTGGATTCTGCAGTATTTTAGTGACATTCTGAACAATCGCACGTAAGAAACCGCCGTATTTTCTGCAGCGTTCAAAGAAGTCCTCTATAATAAGTGTTGCCGCCGGATGCTTGAAGAAATAGTCCATCTCGTCAAAAGTGATATATGTCGCCTTTCCAAGCCGCCGGTTATAGATCAGTCTCTGGTCAATTTGATCCAAAATAACAATCATACCTGCATCTTTTTCCTGTTTGTTAAGCTTCGACAAGTCATAACATACAAGCCTGCTCTGTATCTGAACGCTTGTCGGCTGTGCAAACGAATTAAAAGATCCTTTGATATGCCGCTCCAAGGCAAGCGCTAGCTGCTGTGCAGCCGGTTCCTGATACTGCAGCAGCATCTCATAGATATCCATAAGCGTCATCTGCAGATACATCCCGCTCATCACACCATCGGCAAGCGTACGTACAGCCCGATCTACTAATGACTTTTCTGTCTCGCCAAATTTCGTACCATCGTCCAGTATCGCTTCCATGAAGGATAAAATTAGGTTGCTTTTTTTCGTCACAGGATTGTCTTGGCGTGATTCGTCGACATATCCGTAATCTGCAGATATGTCGGCCACGTTGATGTGATCCACACCGACTTCGATAACTTGTCCTCCTAGAGCATAGACAAGCGGTGCATACTCTCCATCCGGATCTAGTATGATGCTGTCACCCTGCGTTAACAGAACTTCATATAGAATTTTAAGCTTGGCATCAACTGACTTACCAAAACCTGTCTTTCCCAGGATCCACTCATGCCCGGATCCCTGCTTTGTCCTGTCTACCCACTGCTGCTGTTTGGTTTCTTCGTGTTTTCCGTATGGAATACCTGTGTTCTGGTTCAGCTGTACACTGTTAAATGGCAGCATAATCGCGGTTGTGTCCGTATCACAGTCCCGAAGATACTGCACTGTCCGCTCGCCGAACGGAAGCGCATCCACAAGACCTTTCAGCTGTTGGAAATGCATATAGGACATTTCGCAGTTATAATCCCCTGCTACATCCAGGATACTCTCTGTATATTCATCTAACTTGTTCATATCTTCTGCCAGAAAACATACAACAACCTGCATCAAAAACATCTTCTGATTATCATAATCCATTGCATTGTTATAAGCATCAATTACCTTTCTATCTTTTGCGATCTGTCTGGGAAGGCGCTCTGCAGCACCTCTTTGAACATTTGGTTTTCCTGACCAGAGATTGGCACTGGTTTCAACGCTGTCATCTTTTCGTTCGATCAGTTTTCGTGCCTCAGAGTTTGAAACCGCAACTATGTCACTGGTTGCTACCAGATTTGTATGAACGTCCGCAAGTCTTGTAAAAAAATCATCCCGGATGCTTGCCCCCCACGTACGAAGAAGCATACTCCGCCCGACCATGTTGTTCATCTCGAAATAGTCTGCATGTGGCCGGAACATATCCGGCGCCAGCCGGTCAATAAATTTTCTCGTATTAGTTTTGCTTCCCTTTTCTTGATTCCACGCAAAGCTGTATTCCGATTCCCGCCCTGCGTGAAGAAATGAGTGCAACACTTCTCCACGCCGGTAGATACTCTGACGCTTGATTCCTGAATCAAACGTCAAAAACTTTTTGTTTAAGTCCCGCTCCATACGGTTGAAATAGCTTTCCGCTTTTTCCTGATTTTTCTTTTCCGTAGAAAACGTGATAAATTTGTCCTGGATAAATCCACGGTCTCCTTGAATATCATCATAACGCAGCCGGTTATTCGCCGTCCGGATATGATCATAACCATCGCCTATGTCCGTAGGTAAAAGCGTCTGCTGCAACCGGTCTTTTTTGTTCATTCTTCGGTTTAGCAGCGTAATCTTCATCACTGCTTTGGAGCTGTCGAGCGAGTTAAGTAATTCCTTCCAGCTGTCATATACTTTTTTTCGATCATCGTTTCCTGCGGAATTGTAATCAATATCCTTCAGGTCATATGTCATGCTCCATCTGCCCCCGGCATGCCTAAACATACCATTTTCGCAAATCTGTCGGATTGGTATAATATCCTGACTTCTAGTTTTTTTCGTCCGGTCCTGCGTCAGGTCGTACTGCATTATTGTTGTCACTGCCACTATAATCTTCCCTCCTTCCCCGAAGTACAAGCGGATGCCTATGCATCCGCCATGTTGAAATCATTGCTCTTATAATCTGCCATACATTCATCCCATCCAAGCTTATAAACCCGAAACTGCAGATAAATATAACTACAACTGCCACGACTGGAAACTTGAAAAAGTCAGGCACCGGAATGACAAAATATGTAATCGATCCGGCAATCATGCCAAGTGTGATGCTAGCCACCTGTCCCGGTGTAAATCCAAGCATGGATGTCTTTATTTTTAATATTTCTTTGTTTGTTTTAACTTCAAGCATATATCCACGTCCCTTCTATAATCATAAATTAAGCTTCTGGTGAATCCATTGATCCGCACCTTTTATCATGCCAGCCATGACAAGGTACAAAAACAACATCTGAGATAAATAAGTCCAAAGCACCTCTGCTTTTTTTGCTTCAAGTTCCTTACTTGACATATTCCACTGTTCCCACCAATCTGAAAATTCTTCTTCTGTCATATCTTCCTTTAACTCTGCGATCTGTTCCGTCTGCACCGTGCTAAAGTCGAAATTGTTAGCAAATGCTGAAAAGATCATACAGACTATAATGATCACAACCCCCTGCAGGCATACACCGACGAACGAACGCAAATATGATGCAAATGTGCCCCTAAGTGGTCCCGCGGCGCCACACGCAAGTGCAAGTGGTGCAACTGCGAGATGCAGATAGATATTAAACAATCGTCCATAGACCACCATGATGATCGTAAAACCGCATACCATAATTACCAGAGAAAATATCAATGTAACAATAAAGAACAGTGTCGCTTTTGTTGCTCCAAGTCCAGCAGTCGCAAGCTTAACCTGTTGTGGAAGTTCCACCCATGACAAGTCTAGGAAATTGGTTCCATTCGGACCGGTAACCGCCTGCATGATCTCCTTAAAACACCAAAATATTAAAAGTAAAATATATTTGCCTCCCTGCAACAGGGTTGCTGTAAAACACAGTAGAATAATTGTCCAGATGATGGATCCGGCACGTCTTGTTTTGATGAATTCCCCGCTGTCATGGATTAGCGCAAGATAAAACCCGATAATCAAAATTGACATTGCAGGTCCCATGAGTGCGTCATAAATTGTGCTTACAACCTCCCATATCGTGCCATTCTGATACGATATGGGATCAAGCATTACAACTTCATATAACTGGCTCATCCATGCATCGAAAAATGCAATCGACGCCTGCAGCGTCGCTAATATCCAGTTCATAGGCATGCTCCTTTAGCTCATGATCCACGTTGCGATTGTTGGGGCAACACCTAATAATGCGCCAGCTCCCAGCGCGACAAGCCCCTGAATTTTCATGTCGGACTGATGTCCGAAAAAAGAAATTGCAAGAAGAAGCAGTCCAACTAAAAACGATACCCATCCTGCCGCAACTACAACATATGCAACCAGTTTTTTACCATTTTCGATTGGCTTAACAACATCATTTGGTATATCACCTGTCTGTACCGTCTGCATTGTCGCACTTACCTGTACTGTTCCCGGTTCTGCAGCTTTCACTTCCTTCGGTGCATAAAAAAAGCAGCCCATCAGGACTGCTAACATAGTGAACATGTATAAGATCACGTTCTTTCTCATCTTCAATTTTTTATCCATATAATTTTTTCCTCCTGTTCAAATACATTATCTTTGCTATGCTGCCAGTCTTTCCAACAGCTCCTCTTCCGTCATAACCACGCTGTCTGCCTTAATATCTTCCAGCTTAACGATCTTATCCCGATCAGCCGCATTGATCCGGCTAATCGATTGCATATGACCTTTCGACTGTGCCGTACTGCCCCAGTCGTAGATTTTAGCTGGATCTTCCTCTCTTTTCAAATTCTTGCCTTCAGCAATCATGTAATAATTAGGATGCTGTTTCATATTGTACTTTTCGTCCCTTAAAGCATTTTCACCTTCAATGATTAAGATTGCAAGCTTGTTCGACTTTCTTCTCATTTCGTCAGGTGTCATTAAATCTCGTTGTGTAGGTGTATATTGCACGGTATAATTTGCATTTACACCATGCGATTGACTGGTTGATCTTGACATGACCGTCTCTTTGCCGGCCAATGATGAGAAGTATTCGCAAGTCTCTTTTTCGTTACTGCCAAGGAACAACCATTCTGAACAGTCTCCCAGAATTGTTTTATACAATGTCTCAAAAGTCTTTTCGATCTGGCTCTTATCTTGCAGCACAATCGCGAACGAAATGTTACGAGATCTAGCTGTTGATAAAATCTTATGATAATCGTCCGGTAATGCAATATTAGCAAACTCATCCATCAAGAATCGAATGTGTATCGGTAATGGTCCATCGTATACATCATCCGCCAGATCATACAGTTGTTGGAACATTTGTTGATACAAAGTGCCGATCAGGAAGTTCAAGCTTGCCTTGGAATCTGGCGTCACACAGAACAAAGCAGTCTTTTGTGTGGCAAAGCTTCGGATATCGATATCATCTGTGATCGTAAGTTTCTGGAGTGCTTCTAAGTTAAAATATGCAAGCTTGGAAGATAAAGTAGACTGAATGCTCTGCAATGTTTTCGCGCCACCTTTGTGATAATCCTTATAGTAACCGACTGCGATATGCCCTGGCTTTTCTTTTTCAAGCTTTGCAAAGATCATGTCAACCGGCGACATAAAACCATCCTCGTCCGACACTTCTGCGGCGTGAAGAAGTTGCAATACTGTCGCTAAGTTCTGCTCTTCCTCCGGAGCTTCATGGTATAATAAAAAACAAAAAGCCATCATCAAGTTTTTCGCCATTTCATCCCAATACTGATCCATTTTCTGGGTGTTTTTCTGCTCCTGTGAAGCAAAAAAGTTGTTGACAAAATCAAGCACATCCATATCATTTCGGAAATATACAAATGGATTGTAACATATAGATTTTTCAGGTTTAGACACATCAAACACAAGAACCCGATATCCCATTCTCCTGAGCATATCCCCACATTTTTTTGCAAGTTCTCCTTTTGGATCCGTGACAACAAAGTTGCAGTTCATCTGCATTAGATTCGGTATTATATAACCTCGAGACTTCCATGTTCCGGGGCCTCCGAAGATAATTGTATTTCCGTTTTTTCCATGACGATGAAAATCAAATCCAAGTCTTGCTTGACTAGTAAGAATCATGTTCTGCATCTCTTTTGGAACTCCGGGAAATACTATTTCTTTTGCAGCATATTTTCGATTGATTTCTTGGACTGTCGCCCATCGAGATGATCCCTGCTCTTCACCGTATCTGGTATTTTTTAGTGAATCACAAATCATAACCCCTATAAAGAAGTATATTGCAGTCCCGATCAGCACGATCCTTGGCGTTTGCTTCACAAAAAAAATCCGAAACGGATGTCTGCTTAAATCTCGTTCCAGATTATCGATAAAATAACTTAAACCATTGTGTGTTATGAATGGTGCTGCCCGGATCAATCCGTATAGTACAAACGGATATGTCAACACCAGTACAAGCACTAGCATTTTTCTACGTTCCTGTAGCATGGCGATCGACCTCCTGCTCCATCTGTGCATCTCTCATACAAATCTTCTCCATCGGCATTCGGATATCTCCGTCGATTGTCTTATTGATCCGTGCAAGGCGTGTCAGTTCATTCTTTGCTGCACGTTCGCCCATTTTGATCAATCGATCAGGAAGATTGTCAATATTTACCGCAGCCGTACTGACATTGTACTTGGTTGCAAGCGCATAGGCTGCCGTACAACATGTAAAATGGTACTGTGCCCGGTTATAAGTCATTGTTGTGTCCTTCATCTGACTATGACATATCGCATGCCCCATTTCTGTCGCAATCGCTGTAAAAAATTCGTCTGCGGGAACCTTCCCAGACCGAACAACATATATTACCTTGTCTTTCGGAGAATACATCGCACGTGCGCCGCTTACATTTTTTATTTCGTCCACTATGCTGATCGGAATTTCGTTTCTAGTAAGTAGTGATTCAAGTGCCTGCTCGCTTGTTGGCGAAACAGGCTGATAACTGTAATTGGTGTCGTTGACATCATACATATACTTATAGTGATACCCGGCAGGTTCCCGGCTGTTTTCAAGATAGATTACCTCTCCATTTTCGTCCTTATCCGGTTCCCAGATGGAATATGCACCGGCTGTCTGGTTGATCGTAACACCCTGTCTTTCCCAGGTGTCCTGCGCTTTCAGCATTGTAAATGGACGTTCTTGACTTTGGTACATAAGTAATAGCTGATTGTTAACTGAATAATCAGGACATTTCGATATAATATCCAGATACATTTTAAGTGCTGCAGGATCAGATAACGTCCATTTCGCCATCTGTCCGATCCAATTATTGTCTAGCTTCATGTTTTTTCACCTCCTTGATTGTTTGTGCTGCAGTATCGAGCATTGACTTTTCTGCTGTTCTTCCTCGTTCCGGTTCGCGCATCATATCCGCGATCATCTGACGTTCCTTACTCGTAAGCTTCACGCCGTCATCCCGTGATACGATTCCGTTTTCGTCAACTCTGTATCCCGATACATACATCTGCCGGATGAAATCTTCTGATAATTTTCCATTGACAAGCATCTCCTGATCGACCATGTATTGAATCTTGTCGACGTCGTTCATCTGCTCTGCAGTCTTGCCCCGGAAAAGCTGCTCTCCGTTTTCATTGTATCTCGTCACTGGTCTGTCCCAGCCGATATCGACGACGATCGGTTCTGCTCCATCCGGCAGATCGCTCATAGATGCTTCTCGCAAACTTCTCGCTCCAGCAAACATGTCACGTGCGCTTTCCTGCGCCTGTTGATAATTGTTAACTTGATCCATCACACTTTCGCGCTGATTAAAACTGGTTGATGAGCTGCCGAATGCTGGTTCTTCCTCCGACAGCTCCTGATTGAAATTTGGCTCGTCGTGCTCTCTTTCGTTCTTATTTGGACTCATCATGTCCTGCATCAGCTCCTGCTCCGGGGTTATATTCGTAGCATTTGCCTTTTCTTCTTCGTTCACGTCCATGTTGATACCACCCTGAACCTGTCCGATTCCCAAATGCTCGGCAATCCGGTTGATTCTCGGACTGTCGCTTTTCTTGACGATCAGATCGTAAGCTCCATCCTGATTCATTGCTACGCAGTACTGGATACCGTACTTTTTCGCAAGCTGTGCAAATTCCTTCATCTTGGCTTCCGGCACGACGTAATAGTCAAGCGGTTCACCGGACTGCATAAGCTGCTTCATCCGTGTTTTTCCGGGCGAATTTCCCGGTGTTTTTGCAACGGCTGCAATCATTGCTGCGATATTTTTTGCAAATGCACCTGATAATCGACAAGCGTAATTGATACCCTCAAGAGCAAACGTCACGATCATCTCAGCTTCTCTTGATCCTTCCATTCTTATCCCTTCTTCCCTGATTTTTTCTTATAAAAAGCACACTGCTCTTTTTTACAGTAAAGTGCATTTAGTGCCATGCAACGATCCGTTTTTTCGTGATACGCAAAGCAGTCATCCTGCAGCTTACAACTCTCGCTCTTTTTGTTCATGCTCACGCCCCCTTTCCAATTCTCTTACTTTTTGTACTTTATCCTTCATCTTCTGGCTGTTCTCTTTGATATCCTTACACCAGTACAACCTTTTTCTGCAGTCTTTAATTTTTTCATTAAGATAATTCTTTTTTTCGTCCAGTGCCAGCTTTTCATCTCCACTTGCCGACCGCAGCCGGTTTATGACATATTGCTTTTCGTTCTGGTATCGCGTCAAGTCCTGTTTTAGCTCATATTCCACGTCAACCAGATCCTGCAGCGTCTCGATCTTGTTCTTACACAGGAACTTTGTTTCGGATCGGATTTTTCTAAGCTTCGTTAGATCTTCCCGGTACAGGTAGTTAACCTGTTTTGCTGTCATATGCTTTCCGGGATAACATCCAAGCATGTAACAATAGCGAATGTACAGTGCCTTAAATCCGGTAATTCTGTATCGCGGTCGCTCTGCATATGTACGCTTCGTTTTTCTTTTTTCGTCCTGTCGTGCTCCCGCAGCTCCTGCAGATTCCTTACCTTGTGAAAATCCCTGCTCCCCGATCCGATTTGCAATTCCTTCCAATGAATATGCTTCTCCAAGCCTTCGGTCGATCCGGACAAACCGTTCCTTTCCCGGCGGCTTTAATGTGAAGTATTTCGCGTTTGCTTTTATCGTATAGCCACGGCTTTTTAACGTAGCGAAAAACTCCTGCAGGCTCCGGCTTTCTGCAATACACTCATCGATGTCTTGCTTAATCGCTGTCGTCCATGTCGGACGACCTTCCTGCTCCGCCTGATATTCTGCATGATGTTTTCCTTTCATCTTAGGTTCTTCTACGACGCTTTTTCCATATTGCCGACACAACCGGTCGGATTCTCTTGCCATATCTTTCCAGCGTACATCCAGCTTTTTGCCTGTCCGCCAGGAAACACTATTGATAACAAAGTGATTATGGATATGTGCCGTGTCAAGGTGTGTACATACCAAGATTTCGTAATCATTGCCCCACAGCTTTTTAGCAAGCTCCAGTCCGATCTTATGCGCTTCCTCCGGCGTCACTTCCCCCGGCTTAAAGCTCTGGTATCCATGCCATAACAGAATGCCGCCTTTTTTGTGATAATGTGTCTTGGTTAACATCATCTGGTCTCTGGCATAGTCCGGTGAACAGTTAATGCCGGATACATACTTTTTCTGCTCTGTTTTGGTTCCTTTCGCTGCATAATCAAGTACATTTGCCATGTCGTCATTCTCGTCATGGTATCCCGCCATTGTATAATCAATGACATCCTGAAACTGCTGTCGTTCTACCTGGTTGTACGTCTCATCCGTCTCCACATGGATATTTAAGACTGTCTTACCTTCATTCGCTGCGTAATCAAGCACCTGCTTAATGTCTGAGCCCTCATGGATCGTCCAGATCTTAGTTACTGCCATCCTCACGCTCCCTGTCCTTTGCGTTAAGCATGGATATAAGCTCTGCCCGGATCTCGATGCTCCGCATGTTCCTGTCCAAATCGCCGAAATCATACCACTGCAGATCATGGATTAGATCGTCTACCTCTCGTCTCTGGAACGGTTCTAAGACGCTTTTCTGTATAGTAAAGCAAAGTTCATCCAGCTTCTTTGCTTCCTCTGCGTATTCATATGCATTGACAAGCCCGGTTGCATTTGCCACGTGCGCAATCTGGTTGATATTAACCCCGATCTTATGCAGCTCTGTTGTAAGTGCATCGAAGGTTTCCTTCGGAAGCTCGATCGGGATGGTATTCATGATCAGATCTCTTATCAGATGCGCTTCCTTCCGGTATCCGCCTTTTTCCATCAACGCTTTTAATGCCTTATTTTCATAGTCTGTTACCTCAATGTGCTTTTGTACCATTTTCTGTCTTGTTCTATTCACCTCGTATCACCTGCCTTTCTTCTTTTTTCCGCCCGATCGGTGCGCCATTTTTTAGGTAATCATTGCAATCCTTGTATCCTTCCGGTGGTGGCTGGTTATATACCTTATAGCCGTCTTTTTCGAGCACCAGTGACAGTGCCCTGGCTGCAAGCTTCCCCGGTCCATCATTGTCTAAGTGCAGACACACCGTATTTGTATAAGGCAATTCGTTGAAGTGCTGCTGCAACGCAACCGGGATTTTGCTTTCTGCTAGATTTTCCCTCGGCTTATAGATTCCGCACAGGGCGATCATGTTGTGCCCCTTATAATCAACTCCCATCTGTTTCATCAGGGTAGCATAGCTCAGCATGTCAATCGGTGCCTCGAAAAGATGTACCACGCTATTTCTCACGTCCCAATCTTCCGCGCGTGCCTGAAATGGGAACCGCCGGTTAGAGCCGGCTGTTGTATTCTTAAACTCGCCTTTCGTTCCACGCAGCGCAACAAGCTTCACGTTGCCGTATGCGTCGTGACCGACGAAAGCGATATTTGCATGCTGATTGGTTAGATAGATCTCGCCTCGATCAACAAAGTCCTTCACGATCTCGCGATCGATGCCTCGCTGATCGCAGAGATATTCATAGATCATATCTTTATTTTTTGACCGTTCTGGTATATATAAGCCCTGTTCTTTTTCCTTTGGTACGTCCTGCGGAATCACCGGCTCTTTTATTGCGGTCTGACCAAGGATCTGTCCGACTGCATCAACCAAATTCATCCCTTCCACTTTTGTAAGATAGTCGAGTGCAGATCTTCCACCCACGCCCTGGCTCCACCAGTTCCACAGCCACTTTCCGTTGTGATAGTTAATCTTCAGGCTGTCGTGACTTTTAAGCTGATAATAGCCATCTTTCAGCTTGACCAGATCCCACGGTTCATAGCTTTGCTTGTACGTAAGCAGATCCATCTCGCGCGCCCGCTTTAGATCTTCATTAGACACATACGCCATCCCGCTTCCCCCTTTCCTTTCTTCCTACACTGCATGCAAAAACGCCATCTGTATGAAATCCATGTCGCTCATCCGGGCAAGTTTATCGACTGCGCTTTCCGCGACCGTCCGGATATCCTCATCCATATTTGCCGTGTCCTTTACGATAGACTTGATCAACGCTAATCGATCATCCACCGGCATGTAGCATGCCAGCAACTCATTTTCTTCTGCATTAAATATCATCGTGTCACCTCCCAATTTTCGTACTGTCTTATAAGTTTTGGATCATATTCCGGCGGTTTTGGTATCTGTGGATTGCTCTGGTAGTTAAGCGCCAGTCTGCAGTTTTCCGCCCATTCGTAGATCATATCCTCGTACCGCTGCTGTCGTAGCGTGCCAGTCTTTCCAACCGCATTCTCATTTCTGGCTAATGTCATGACTTCCAATATTTGTACGTGCCGTTTTAAGTACGTGCACAGATCCGGCGAGATATCGAGATAATCAATGAAGTTCTTACGTCCTGTGCCTAGTTCTGCACTATCAATGAACTTTTGTGTCATGCCAAGATATGTACATTCGATCGCCAACCGGACATATCCGGTTTCTCCGGCAAGCCGCAAACCATTTTCCAGTGATCTTAATTTCACAGATGCTTCATAAATATTCATATTACTTCCCGGCATAAGTTTGTCCGGCTCTGTACTTGTTAAAATCGTAACCATCGCCCAGCTTGTGTCCGTCATATCCCTAGAAAATCCTGCCTGCTCCCTCACATCGTCCTGGTTAACCGGGACGACAGAAAGGGCGGTACCCGGTAATTCCGGTAAGCTATCCGCTAACATCTGCTTCATGCTATACTCGCTTTCTTCGCCCTTATAGGCTGCCACTGCAGTTATACGCTCCTTATCTCCATCGATCCGGGTGTCTGCGACATAGACCGATGCCTCCGGGTGTCCCTGATCCGCGAATGCATCCTTTACATCCTGGGCAATCTCTTCCTTAGACTTTCCACTGACTGTCAACTCCGGCTCTTCCATCGCACGCTCAACATCCGTGATGATTGCCTTGGCAGTCTGGCTGATAGTCTGCAGGCTCTGCTTCAGTAGGTTAATATCCTGCCTTCCAGCCCACGTTGCAACGTAACCGAAAGAATAATCCGATGTATCAAGCCCGAAATGGCTGCATACCACATATGCAATCGATTCTGCCTCCACTTCCTTCTGCTCCCGGCTCTTATCCGAATCGCTATGGATCCTCGCGTGTGCAGTCTCATGAAATGCAGTTTTTAGCGTCTGCGCTTCACTCATTCCTTCTTTGATTATTATTTTTTCCTGTGTAAAATTACACCAGCCTTTCGCGCTCCCCTCCACCGCCCCAATTTCGATCGGATATGGTGCAGCCTGTCTTGCAGCGTAAAGAAGCTGCTCATAACGACTCACATCACCGGTTAATTCTGTTATGATCTCCGGAAGCGGCTTACCCTCCGTCTGTGATACATCAAACACAGATACCGGACGGAATTTGATGGTTTCTCTTTCCTCCTGTATGATCTTGCCGTCTGCATCCCTTCTGTCCGTATCGATCTTAATCTTAACTTTCATCGGTGCGAGTATCGTGATCGATTTCTCGCCCCTTTTAACGTGGCGATCAAAATTGCGTATCCAAGAATTGTAACCGGCGACTGCGGTTGCATCCGGCATTTGCATTGCAATTAAGACTTGATTATTTGCAGAGTATGTGTGAAACTTACTCATCACCTGCAGATAGGTAATATATTTTTCACTCGTGAAAAATTCAATCACACCGGCTTCCAGCTTATCCAGCGTCTGTTTCATCTTTTCTGATTGTGCCATCCACTTTCCCCCTTTCATCCAACCTAGTTAACTTATAAAAATTTTCCTCCAGCTTAATTATCTTAAAACCATTTCTTTTCAATAAATCTGTACAATCTGTTTTGGGATCTGTTATAAATATAGGTCCCTCTCCGCAAGGCCCCTCTTTTGAAAATAAATGTTTTATAAGATTATTAGCATACTCATCTTTTTCCTCTGACATCCGGTATCTCCTTTCCAATAACACAAAAGCCACCCTTTCGGATGGCTTCTGTGACTACATGTTACTTATACTTTTTCTTCAATACGATCATAACTACGATTCCTGCTGCAGCGATGATCCCCAGTGCGATCGGTATGATCGGCTTAACCGGATCTCCGGTTTTTGGTACGTTTGGTTGGAAAATGATTGTCTGCCCCTGATCTTTAATATCCGCATGAACTGCAATCAATTCTCCGTCCCGATATAGAAACTCGAAAAATACGATGCTTCTCCCGGCAAGCTTCGTGGCATCGATCGTATATGGTACATCCACCGATCCGGTTTCGCTCGTCGCTGTAAATTTCATTCCCGCTCCAACGGCTTTTCCGTCTTTTGTAAGCTTATCTCCGCTGTTGGAGTATACCGGATATCCGGATAATTCATAATCGCCCGGAACAAGATTTCCGTAATATACCTTATCGATCAGCTCCACGGTTCCGTCTGCTTTCAACACCTTCTGACCGTTTTTATCGGTTGCCGTTGTGTGAATCTCTGGCACCTTCAATTTATTATCAACCGTAAGCTCATACAGGATACCCTCTGTAACTGTACCGTCGTCGTTCAGCAGCTTTGTCCGCTGTCCGTCTGCGGCAAGTGTGACCTTGATTGGATCAGCTTTGACATATTCCGCTGGCGTTTTCTCTTCGATTCGGTACTTTCCAAGCGGCAGCTCCTTTGTCGCTGCATTACCATCCTGATCGGTTACGATTGTATCTACAAGAGCATCTTTCAGATACAAAGTATCGCCTGATCCGTCCTGTGCAAGGATATCCTCGTCTGCATATACCTTAAAGGTGATTCCGGCAAGCTTCACTGTCGATGTCTCAAATTCCTTTTTCGTCTCGTTGTAGATTCGCTTCTCGCCGTTCTTTGTAATCTTGATCGTGCCATGCAGACTCGTGTTATCGATCTCGTACTCAAAAACGCCCATGTCTGTGACCTGTCCTTCCGGCGTTTCGTAAATCTTATAAACGGCGTCCGCATCGATCGTGATATCATAAGACTTATTCTGCAGCTTATTATAATATCCGTTCGGACACTCGTTTTCTTCAATCCGATATTTGCCTGGCATAAGTGTACCAGGTGTCATAAGCTCGCCATCCTTGGTCTTAAATTCAGATACCTTTGTTGTGCTGCCGTCCTCTGCAGTTACGTCAAAACTTACATAATCATTATCATCGTATGACCAGATCTTGAATGTTGCTGAATCTGACAAAATCTTCTTTCCTGTTGCGTCATCTTTCTTGATAAGCTTCAGATAAGCCTTAAAGCTCTTATCTGTGAAATATCCAAGCTTCACCGGTTCGTCCGAGTTCTCCGTGATATTCACAGTAAAAGCTTCAACTGGGTGGAAGTTTTTAGGTACTGTCGTCTCACGTACAATATACTTGCCATAAGCAAGCGGTACAGACTTCGCATATCCATTTTCGTCGGTGAAAAGCTCTGTGCTGCCATCAGCAGTCAGCATAACCGCTTTCTTTGCATCCCAGATATACGCTTTTCCGGTATCATCCTTTACGATAATCTCTCCATCTGCAGCCTTATAATCATCTGCTACAAGAGTCAGACTGTTTACAGGACATGCGCTGAATCCTGCATTTGCAAGTGGATAGGTAGAGTTATTTTTTCCTTCTGCAAGCTTGATTAACTCAAATGGCTGAGACTTCTTTGTGTTCGGTATGGTACGTGCGTTCTCCACATCTACATGTGGAATACCGCTTGGATTATCTGTGATCTTAAATGTGTGAATTGTGTTATCAAGCACGTAGCCTTCCGGTGCCTGAATCTCCTGCACGGTGATTGTACCAAGAGGAATTGTAGGTTTATTACTCTTATTATAATATAAAGGATCACTGTTTGATTGGATATACTGTGAACTATTTAAGTTAGCATATCCCTGTTTGTCTGTTTTTATATACCACGTCCGGACTTCCGTTTTTCCCGCCTGTGCCGGATCGGTGTCCATTTGGATATCATAATACCTTATCGCGAAAACGCATCCTTCCAGCAGAATCGTTCCGTCGGAATCTTTTTTCTGTACCAGTACACTCGCCGGATCATTTCCTGCATCCTCCGGCACGTTAAAGGTTACCGGTGTATCACTCGTAATAGCTGCTATATATATTTTCTTATTAATCCTGTAACCCGGTGCTGCTTTTGTCTCCTTCACATAGTACGTGCCATATGGCAGATTTCCGACGGAACCATTACCGTCCTTATCGGTAGTGATCGTTGCAACCGCTTTTTCAGTCGCTTCTGTTGCCGCCTGGGCATCCGCATTTGTTTTGAAGATCCCGAACACCGCACCTTTTAAGCTGTAGCAGGCGTTGCCGTCTGTAATCTCCGGATTCGCGGAATATTTGTGGATTTTAATGCTGCCGGTTCCCTGTGCCGTAGCCGTTACGCTTGCACTCTTGGATAAAGACTCATTCGGTGACGCAAAGCATGCATCCTGATAGGAACCACTATAAAAGATACGTGCTGCATAATTAGATACACCGTTTTTATCGCCATCTCCGTAATACTTTGTATGGCTGGCACCGGTGCCGGTTTTAGCCGTAAATGCAAGCTTCTTGCCCTGCATGTCTTTATATTTTGCCTTGATCGTAACTGTCTGACCAAACACATACTGCGTGATATCTGTGTTGGTGAAAGTATCCTTTACTGTCTGTGTCGTCGAGGTAAGTGCTCCATAGTCGGCAATAAATGCAACCGCATTCGTTGAATCCGCGCTAATTGTCAGATAATCATAATAATTGTTGGCATTATTCACTGTCATTTTTGAGCCTGAGTGCTTGACTGTCACTGATCCTGCTGTTGCATTCGTCAGAAGCTTATTACATAACCCGGACGAAGAATAAACAACCCGGAAGGTTGCATCACCAGATGAATCCTTATAACTCTCTGTAAGTTCGCTTCCGTTGTAGTTTTCCCATGCATTTTTCGATACGTTATACACCTGTGTTGTAATTGTCTGCTTCGGTGTATATGCAGCCGTTGCATCGACATAATTTCCGACAGTCTTAAAATCCTTATACTGATCGTACCAACGTCTGGCACTATCAGCGATCAGCTTCATGTGGTTGAATGCTCGGTTGACATTTTCGCCGCTGTTCTTACCTCTTACCGCTGTAATATTGCAGTCTGACACGGTACTATGTACTGCAGCCTGCGTAACGGCTCTTGCTTCGTCAGTGGTCATTGCATACACTTGTCCGGCAATCATCAAGCCTCCGTTTGGTACACCATCAATGATGTAAGTTCCATATGAACCACCATCCTGTGTATTTCGACCACCTGCAGCATTCGGATCAGCTTTACGACCACCAAAGCCAAACATGAGCATAGAAATATCTGCTGCAGTATCCCTGTCAGACAACCACTGTCTGCCCTCTTTATATGCTGCATCATACTGTGCCGAAGATTTCGTTGACTGCATGCAATAAGCTTCTGTCTCTCGTCCAGATGCATCTTTCGCTACGAGTGCTCCGTGTAGAGATGGCGTGTAATCCGTTGCAGTAACATTCACATAATCAGCGATCGCCCATCCATCCCAATACCGGCTGTGGATATAGACTGTCTCGCCTGTGTCGCCAATATCCTGTACTGCAATTCCGTCCTCCTGCAGCCCTTCTTCCGTAGTTGCTTCTGCATCTGCATCCGAATTGGTTGCTGTTACTTCCTCTGCCCGGATATTGTCAGGCAAAGAAAAAGCCGCGGTTACAGATAGAACCACGGCTGTGAGTAGTGCTGCTATTCGTTTTTTTCGTTTTGATAGCATCTCTCTTCCTCCTTTATGATTTAATTTTTATATAAACAGCCTGACCGGCTGGAATTTTATATTATGAATATCAACATAGATGACAATATTACTACAACATCAGATATTATAGTTAATATTTCTAATAACATACCTTTACGATGTATTTCAAACCATAAAGACAACATCCATGCTGCATTAAAAATTAGGCATATACCTATAGTTATAAAGACACATTTTAAATCCATAATTATTTGATGTCCTTTCAATAAAAAAGGAACAACCCTTAGATTGTTCCTTTTACTTTACCTATTTATTTTGCTATTGCACTTCGTAATAGCCATATTCTGGCTCTGTAACAGTTTCTGTTCCTACTACACGTCGTTCTGTATTGCCACCAATCATCCCATTATGCGGAGTACCAAGCAATACATATTTTTTCATATGCTCGTCCTGATCTTCTCCATCCAATGCTATGCCATCCATATAAAATCTTTTCTTACATCCAGAGCAATACATATACGGTACCATTTCCACTATTTCTTTCGTCTCGGTATACGCCGGTTCTGTCGCTACCCATACGACCTTGCGTGTATCCGGCACCTGCTCATTGCTCCAATAACCGTCCCGAATCGTGAAGGTTTCTGTTTTTTTCGAGCCCTTTTTGTTTACACCGCAATAACTAAATACATCTTCATATTTCGGATCCCAATAAGCAAAGTGCTGTTTCATTTCTTCCTCTGTTCGGAAATTATGCTTACAATAATCGCACTGATAGTAGGTCACTTCCACGGTCTGCTCCGGTATCCATGTTGGCTGTTCCTGATTCGTCTGTGTATCTTTCTGCCCATCCGGATTCTTATTCGGTATCTCTGCATAGGCATCTGCGAAACACTTGTTTGTTGCCTGTGTGATGCCCTTAACAGTTGCTCCCGGTGCTGCAGCTCGCTTTTTCACAAGCATGATCTGGATTGCTTCGAGCCGTTTTCCATAACCGGCAGTTCCGGCACTCTCGCCATTCTTCGCCCAGCCCATCCAGCCGAAGGTCTGTGCATGTACCCGGTAATAAATATCGTAATGCTGTGCCAGTTCTCCGGTCAATCTGATCCGGATTGCTTCGAGCCGCTTTGCCTGTCCGCTTGTCCCTGACAGTGCTCCATCGCTTACCCAGTCCATCCAGCCATAGGTCTGTACGTGCGTCTGGTACTCGACGCTACCGTTGTAGCTGCTCCGCGCATCGATGCTGATCGCTTCGAGCCGCTTTGCCTGTCCAGTCGTTCCGCTTACGCTTCCATCCTTCGCCCATTTGGTTTCCCATCCATAAGTCTGCCGGTGTACCCGGTAATTGATGCTTGCTGCTGTCTCTACTGTATTCTTTGGTATGATCTGAATTTTAACCTCTTCCAGTCTCTTTGCTTCTCCTGTCGTTCCGGCGAGTGCTCCGTTATATACCCAGCCCTGATTATCGCCGTAGGTCTGAATGTGTACACGGTAGCGAACATCATAATGGTTTGCAAGCTCTCCTGTAAGCCGGATCTGCATCGCTTCCAAACGCTTACCCTGTCCGGTTGTACCAGCTGGCTGACCACTTGTAGTCCAATCCGTCCATCCGTAAGTCTGTCTATGTACGCGATACTGAATCGTTCCTGTATAACCTGTGTTATTCTGCAGGTTGGCGGTGATTGATTCTACCCGCTTTGCCTGTCCTCTGGTTCCAAGCACCAGTGTATCGATGCCATTTTCCTTCACGATCTTTCCGTTTGTGTCACCGTATGTCTGTACATGCGCCTTACCATAGATACTGATTCCTGCTGCAGCTTTACTGTTCATCACCGGAAGCTGCGTGACCATAAGCACGGCTGCAAGTGCAGCAGTTACAATTCGCTTGATACATTTCTTCATATTGATTCCTCCCATCCATTCATGTCATCTGTTTTTAACTGTCTTGATTATAGCATAAATGTATGTAATAAAAAAATGTACAATTTAATAGATTGTACATTTTTATTATACCTATCCGAGGAGAATAAGAATCAACAAATTGTTTTTCTATTACTTGTTTTCCCGTTCAAAATCTGGTAAATTGTGAACTTTCTTATTTTCCCCAATCTGTTTATTTATAAAATTTTCTTCGATGTAATTATATACCTTCTCATTCAGATACTCTACCTGATCAAGAACATCCTCCGTGTCTCTTTTGCTTGCAATATAGAAATCATCATAATCGGATGCAGTTCGTATAAGTTCTATGGATGCATATAATTTATAATCTGCTTTATTAAATTCCGTATTATCTTCATAAATAAAATACCTGTTAAACAGTTGTAATATGCCATTATGTGTATTAGCATCTTTTCCTTTAATTGCAAGCAGCGCTTTAAGTGCCTTTTCCATTGAGTAGTATGCCCGGTTATTTGCTGACTTATAGCTTCCCTGCTCATATAAGTTACATGCATCATTATATAATTCCCTTGATGACTCCAACCGCAGCTTTACAAGTTCTCGCATTTCTTCATCTGTCATATAACAGTACCCTCCTTTGATATATTTTTATAAAACGCATACCAGCTTTTTTTCCCAATATATTCACTGTATGGAATACATATGAAATTAACAACAGCGAAATACTCCATCGCAATATCTGTGGCTATTTCTGCCAGCCCCATTCTGTATGTTGCATTTTTCTCTCTTCCAGTTTTTGTAAGAATCGCAATATCAATATCTGAATCTTTATCATAATCTCCTCTGGCGCATGAACCAAATAAAATAATATCCTTAACGTTATCTCCCATTAACTGCCTGACAGGATCTTTTATCTCTTCTACTATTTTTTTAATTGTTTTTTCGTCCAATTCAAAGAAATCCTTCATACAAATCACCTTCTCTATCTTCCATGCCTGCCACCGTGTTCTCTCTCTTTGATTTTTTCCCTGAGTGCCTTATTTTCTTTCTGTAATTTTTTGATCTGTTCCTGTGCCTGCTGAGATATTTCGCCATTCTCATTTGTGAGTGTTCCCACCTGCTCCCTTAATGTTTCATTTTCGATCAAAAGTCTGTTCCGATCGCTGATTGTTTCCTTATAGTCTTTAGTGAAATTATTCATTGTCACTGCCAGATCACGTTGTTGAGCAGTAAACAATGCATATGCATCATCTTCTCTTTTATATCTATCCTTAATCGTTTTGTAATTTTCTTGTATGCATGATTCCAAGTGGGAATGCTGTTCAGTCAATGATGCTTTACCGCCTCTTCCAATACTTTCCATCACATTATTATATTGTGATGATAGCCCATGTTTAAGTGTTTCTTCATCATTCATTCCCAGTTGTCTTATAAGTTTATTTATTGCTTCCGTGTTTTTGTCAATTTTTCCTTTTCTGGCAATCAAAATACCTCCTGCAAAGGAAGAAATTGCTGGTATAATTATTCTAAGTATTTCTATTACTTCGTCCTGCATTGTCGCTCCTTCGATCATAGTTCCGCTGATTATAAATCCACAGAATATAATTATATATTCTAATGCCATTTTACATCCTCCCTTTCGTCTCTGTCAATTTCTTCCTTCAGCTCTGCCTTACGATTTTTGAAGTCCTTTAATGCGCAGAAATATTCAACTATTACAGCAATCAAAAAACCGAATGGGCTTGTCCCCAAAACACAAAATATAGCCAATAAAGCACAAATGCCTTTGTCCGCGTTTACAATCAGTATAACAACAAGCCAAAACAGCAGGACCAAATTGTATGGAATATATGATTTGTATAATTGTAATTCGGATCTGACATATTCTTTTCGTTCCCTCTTATAGTTGCTTTCATCGTCGTGCATCTGTCGTCCTCCTCGTCCTATCTCGTTCCGGTATCTCCTTGTTGAATCTTTGAAATGCCGAATCATTTTATCTAATTTGATATTCTATATTGTCCTTTGGTAAATAAAATTCATATCTGGTATCATAGAAATTATTAAAAATGTTATTAGCAAATAGGTAATAGTACCATTCTTCAAATTCGGGTTTATAAATTATCATATGTGGTTTGAAATCACCTTCTATTATTTTCACATTCTGTAGCCACGGTTTTTCCATCTTTGTATTGTTATCATCCTGAATCACATATTGACATCTGGTTTCGACGCTGCCATATTTAACCCTTAAATATATTTCCTCTCCTGTGTTCTTGGTATCATAGACATACAAATCGTTATATTCTCCCTTGTCTTGTGTTGGAAGAAACATTCCAATTAATCCGCATATTAAGATATTTGCAACCGCACCACACACGATAAATATTCCAATACTTTTTATGATTCTTAATCCCAATTCTGCCTCTTTCGCATGCATAGCATAAAGGATCACTCCTGTAATTGCTACGATCAAATCTATTATCATGATCTATCTTTCTCCCCTTCCTATCTCGTTCCGGCTCCGTTCTTTGTTGATCTCATTTGCAACAATCTGATTTTCAATGTAATCACGGATCAGATTCTCTCCGCCAGAGATTTTATCTTTGAAATACTGCAGCATGTCATCTGTATCAATATGCTGCAACGCGGTTCCGACCATTTCATGAATCGTTGCTCCGGGACGTCCGAACTGCTTGTATATGCTCAATGCTTCTTCTGTATTAGTTCTTTCCTGATGCTGTTCCGATCCTTTTATGAACTTCTCGCTTTCCCAGAAATCGTGAATGCTGATAGTTTCGTCATCGATATAAATATCCGTATATCCCTCATCCAGCATATTCTCTTTGATACGTTCGGCTTCTTTATATGTTACGCACTGTCTCGATTCATAATTATAATCAGGTTCCTCTTCGTATCCATCTGCTTCGTACTCATATTTACCACCAACAATATATCCCGGAATCGAAATATGCAGTCCATTATGCAGGATATCCTCTTGGGACTGCAGCTGTCTTTCTGCCGGATCGTATATATACCGGAGCGTATCCTTTCCCTTGCTCCGAATGTCCATATAATATATTATATTTCCTGAGAAATCCGCATCTCTTCGCATCTCAATGTATCTAACTGCGTCGTTCATATATATAAACTCAGCTAGATCATGTTCCTCTATTGCTTCTCCTAGATCTGTAAATTTTCCATATCCAACCACACCTTTATCCATAAACATTCTCCTCTCACATACAAGGAGCAGACCATTAAGATCTGCTCCTTGTCACTATGTTATATTCCTCTCTGATTCTGTCGGTCGTCAATCTGCGGATCCGGCAGTTCCATCTTGATCTCCCTGCTATCCTTATCGATGTGATAAATGCTATTTGATAAAAACTCTGTATCACTCACAACAAACTTGTTAACCTCCATCGCTGTACGCTGCAGCATCTCCGGATCCATTTCATCATTATCCGGGCAGAGCAACACTTCATTGGTACTTGACGGCACGATATAGAATCCACATTCCAGTTCTCCAGCAAGCTGCGTAACCTGATCCTGCGCATACAAGATAGTTGTTGCTCCAGCAATCCTAGGAAGATTGGATAAGACGTAAATTCCTGTGTCCGGGAGTTCTTCCTGCACAAGTCCGTTTGAATCCAAGCTCCTGGTAACATCTTCCAGTTTATTTATTCTTACCGGGAATAAAAACTCGGTATTTTTCAACGCTGCGGCATAAAGATCCTTTTCATTAATTCCAAGCCTGGCTGTATGATCATGTGTTACGATTGCGCTTGCCATACCAGTTTCATCAACTCTCACAAGCATCCGGATTGTAACTGCAAGATCCATATATTTCTTGTATGGCACATCCTGCAGCATATCCTTGTTTTTTTCATAATTAACAACTTTCAGATAGCAGTTTGAAAAATACTGTTCCTTCTGATTGAAAATCTCAACCGGCATATCATTCGTGCTTTCGAGAGATCCCTTATACACATCTGCAATCTCCTTAATGACCGCATCCAGATCTCCAGTGTCCTGATACTGTCTGTAATACTGCTCCATATAGATCGTTGGGGCAATATTCACATCTTCCCGGCTGATTACAAGACCTGTATGTGGAGTGTTGTTGTTATGTGTTACTTCCTGCAACTGGATATTGTCAAAGTCATATCCCAACAGGTACTCACCGATATTATCCCGGATCTCATTACAAAAATCGTTAAATTCCATCCTACTGTTCCTCCTTCTTCTCAGTTTTTTCCTTCTTCGCTTCTGCAAGCCGCTTTGCAAATTCCTGCAATGCATCCAGTTTTCTTTCCTTTGGTTCGTACTCAACTGTTACCTTTTCCATATGCGTTCCCTCCTTTCTGTCTGTGCTTTTAAGCTACTTTTAAGGCTAATGCAGATACAAATAGAATTGCCACCACAAATATACTTGTAGCAACCATTTGCCGCGTCCCTTCAAGTCTCGAAAAGCAAATTATCCAAACAAAAAACATTATCATCTCTACCACAAATATAATGATAAAAAAAATCAAACTATTCATTTTTCTTTTGTTCCTTTCTCTATTGGAAAAAAATAAAGGGACAAAGGGAAGATGTATTTATGCCGATATAGCACTTCATTTATAAATCCCAGATCTGCCTCGCTGATTTCCGCAGCATTCACTGCTCTTATCTTTTGCGATAGCTGCTTTACTCCAGGATAATTGATCTCAATCCCTCTTGTACTTCCGTGCAGAGCCGATCGATAATTCCAATCCCGCACATCAGTTTCAATGTCATAAATCCACTCTGCCAGTTTTTTCCGGTCTTTTTCCGACATTTCATATAAATCAGACGAGGACTGTATCGGATAATGCTTCTTATATAAATTTGAATTAAACATGATTTTCTCCCATTACTCCTGTGTCAGTATTTCTATCGTTTTAGCCTGGTACTCCTTTCAAAATATTCGTTATTTTGTTCTTGTACGCCTGTACCCTCCTATTGATATCTTTCCATGCTGCAGCTTCCTCTTCATCCAGCACCTCCGGCTTTTTCCCGGCAAGTGCCATATCCTGCAGCTCACTTAATCGTTCGATCGTCATGATGCACCTCCTTTACTTTCGCCTCTGTATTATCTGTTCTCTGATATTTGCTCTTTACCCAATCCTCATCCAGTTCCTGCATTTGGTAATAGCAGTACAGGGTTGCCCTGACATCTTCTAAACTATCGTGGAATTTTCCATTTCCTTCATATCCGAAGTAATCTGCACAGGTGGTAAGTTTCTGCCACTTGAAATCATTTCGACTTTCGCTCCACTGTCCATAGATCGGCGCAAACTTGACCATCACGTCGTACCATTCACATGATAGAGACTTAAAATCTATATTCCATTTAACCAGCATTCCAACATCAAACGGTCCATTGTATGCTATACAAAGTTGTGCACTTTCAAATATGCCCTTTACCTTTGGAATCAGTTCATGCGGATATGGAGCATCTTTTACCATCTCTTCTGTTATTCCATTTACTTTTTTGGCTTCCTCCCATTGATCAGTCCAATATGGTTTCACATATTCATTTATTAATGTATTACCATCTCCATCAATAATACTGATTTGTAATAACTCATCATCTTCAAAATCAAGACCTGTTGTTTCAGTATCTAATACGATGATTCCGCTTGGATTATTACATGGTATAGACGGATATTGACTGGCACGCTGCATCAGTTCATTTGCAAGTGTACGATAATTATCTTTCATATCCCTTATCTTCTCCCTTAATTTCATCAATTCTTTTGAGACCAACTCATCCACTCCTAAAAGAAAGCGATCTGACTTATCTGCATGTTTCCGTTTGAACAACATGTTTCCTCCTGTTACATCTGCAATTCTCCTCGTTCCGGCTGCGACTTCATCCTTGATTTATCTGCCTGCTCTATTTCAACCAGTTGCTCCTTGTACTTATCTATCTGCTCCATCGACAGCCATTCCGGCTTTCCTTTTTCGGAAAAGCTGTTCCACAGCGCTTTCATGTTATCAATCTGATCTTCCACGTTATCAGCCCAAAGAAAGTCACCAATTCGGTATTTCGGTCCGGAGTCTCCTGTTAAATAGTTACAATCAAATCGCATCCGATCAAGGAACTGATATTTAACAGGACTGTCTGGCGGTTCCCGATCAATCAATCCCTGTATATATTTATCAACCATATCTTATCCCCCCTATTGCTTACTTGAATGGCAGGTCATTACCTGTCAGCCCGGTTGGAATATCAGCGAACCCATCCGCTGATGCATTTCCCGGTTCAGGATATCCCTGACTTTTTTTACTCTCAGCAAATTCCTGTTCTTCTACAACAACCTCTGTTGTATAAACTTTGTTACCGTCCTTATTTGTATAGCTGCCTGTCTGAATACGACCTGTAATCGCAATCTTTGTACCCTGCTTCAAATACTTCTCAGCAAATTCTCCGTTCTTGCCGAATGCAACACAGGAGATGAAATCTGCTGTCTGCTCGTTTCCAGAATTGTCTCTTCTCTGGAATCTACGATCTACTGCAAGCGTGTATCTAGCGATTGCTAACGGCTCTGCAGCCTGTGAATACCGGATATCCGGATCCCTCGTTAATCTTCCCATAAGTATTACTTTATTCATGCTTTTTCCTCCTTTACATCGTGCGGGTATCTTTTGCCTGCTCCTTCGCCATGTGCTTATCGTAATAATCCAATGCCCTTAATATCTTATCCTGGAACTGCAGCGGAGTTAATCCCTTTGCATACTTCATTACTTTTTCGTCTTTGATTACGATTTTTTCCTTCTGGTTTGGTTTTGTCACATTGAGAATTTCCTCGATTCTTGCTTCATCCAGTTTGTTATCTTTGGCCTCTTCCCGCATCAGTTTTGCCTGTGCCAATGAAGGTGACACTCCAGCCTGCTTTTCGTTTCCAATTCCGTTTTCATCAATATCCAATTCTCTTTTCGTTTTGTAATAATTGAATATTGCTTTCTGCTGTGTACTGTCAAGATACGAAATCTCAACTGCCGGACGGAGTGATATTCTTTTTTGATCTACAAGATCAAGAAGCTCCGGAATTAAGTTGGTAAGGCATATATAACGTTGAATCTGTCTAGCACTTTCCCCTATTTCCGTGGCTAAAATTTCATCTGAGCGCTGCCCTGTTAAATTCGTGCCCACTGGGCGCAAATTATTTTTGCCCGGTCTTCCGGCCTGTCTTTTCATCGCATCCAGCATTTTTTTGTATGTGAATGCTTTCTCAGATGGAAGTATCTCTTCACGGCTCTGCAGGTTGCTTTCACCCATCAGAATTGTTGCTTCGTCACGGTTGATATTTTTTACAATGATAGGAATTGTCTCTATCCCGGCAAGCTCACATGCACGCTTTCTTCTGTGCCCGGCAATCATTTCATAATTCCCATCCTCGTTGATAAAGACAATCGCCGGTTCATTTACGCCGTGATCCTTGATGGAATCAACCAGCTCCATCATTTTGTCGTCATCAACAACCTTAAACGTATGATCCTGGAAAGGCACGATCTGATCGATTTCCATTTCATCAAGCGTTCCATTTTTTCGTTCGGTTTCGTTGTAGAAAATTGCTTCCGGATTAAATGCTTCGCGAATGCTCTGTTTCCAGTCGTCCTTCGCCATGACTGATCACCTCCTTCGTTAATTTTCGGTAAGCATCTGCAACCTTGCTTTTCGCTTCAAATGCATAAACACTTTTTCCAACACCGCTTGCCTTGGATGCTGCAGCTCCATCCGGAATTGACTGGTCATATACCCGTATATACTTTCCGAAGTTTTCCCTGATCATGTTACTTATCTCAGAGGTGAGAGCCGGTTTTCGATTGTCTGCTAAAGTTATCAAAATTCCATCAATCTCCAGCTTTGGGTTTGTATGCCTACGAACATTTCCGATAGTCTGCAGAAGCTGCGTCATTCCTTTAGTTGCCAGGAACTCAGCCTGAACCGGAATCATCACCTTATCTGCAGCCGTTAAAGCGTTGATTGTCATCATTCCCAATGATGGCATGCAATCAATGAGGATATAGTCATAATCTGCTTGAACCGGCTGCAAGAGATTTCTTAAGCAAACCTCCCGGCTCATCACTGTAACAAGCTGCATCTCCATTGCAGATAGCTCTATGTTGGATGGAATCAGGTCTACACCCTCTCCATTCTTCAGAATCACATCATGCAAGTTGATATCTTCATTCAAGCTTCGCTGCATCAACTGGGCTAATGTGTTATCCATCTCGTCCTGATTCATCCATCCAAGACATGTAGTAAGATCTCCCTGCGGATCCGCATCCACCATCAGTACCCGGTATCCTTCGTTAGCAAGTCCCACACCTAAGTTGACTGCTGTGGTTGTCTTTCCAACTCCTCCTTTCTGATTACATACTGCGATCGTCTCTGCCATATTACACCCACTCCTTTCCATAACTTCTGTATGTCCCACAGTCGTCATAGTATCCATATCCATTTTGAACGTCATCGGAATGCATTCCTGTCTCCAAATCACTCAACCCATATTCCTCACATACGATAAGATGTCCATCCTCTGCAAAATATCCACCAACATAGTCATCTTCATACCACTCTCCAGCTTTTCCTTTTGGCATTGCCATAATGCATCCTCTCCTTCCTGATAATAAAAAAAGAACCTATCTTGTATGATAAGTTCTTTCTACAACTCCATTGAGTTATATAGTTATAGTTCTATTATTTATTTTTCTGCCCCCACAAAAATTTCACACATACGGCACAAAAAAAAGACCTCATCGGTCTTTTCTTTCTGTACCTTCAGAACTTCATACAA